>ERZ808028.6-NODE-6-length-274839-cov-9.005900_pt1 | contig 274839 bp, 244 predicted proteins | sample MGYA00380184_ERZ808028 | MGnify/ENA primary metagenome ERZ808028 (study PRJEB31490, sample SAMN06133397) | mouse gut metagenome | isolation source: J8_1 | host: mice | place: China: Chengdu | collected 2015-05 ...
GTGTTAAGAAAGTTAAGAGCACAGCGAAAAAGGTCAGTAAGTCCGTCGTTCAAAACAGCAAAAAGCTGAGCAAGAAAATTACACTAGGCGCTCGAGCCGTTAATGAATTTGTGAAAAATGGTTTTAACGGCCGAGAAACGGCCTCCGCCATTGCAGATTTTTTTCCCATCGTCGGAAACGTCAAAGGTGCCTATGAAGCAACATTCGGCAAAGACCCGATCACAGGTCGCAAGCTTGGAAAAGTAGAACGTGCCGCAGCAGGTGCCGCAGTGATTGGAGGACCCCTCGTCAAAGGTGGTACCCGTGGTGTTAAAGTGGCATCGGGGATTGTTTCGGGTGGGAAGAAATCGAGTGGGAAAGTGCCGATGGGTAAGGGTACGGGTGAAATTGGTTGGAGTATGCCAAAAGGTGGAGGAGAAATAAATGGAAGAAATTATTCTCAGCATGCTTTGGAAAGAATGGCACCTGATACTCCCGAAGTAAAAGCAACATTGACAAGTAGAGCAATTAAAAAAGCTGAAGAATTAGGATATAAACCACAAACAAAAGAATTTAGTGACTTTATCAAAAAATATGTTGATCCAAGAAATATTCCACCTTCAGTTATTGAAGACGCTACAATGAATACGAAAAAGACACCAGGTAATAGAATTGGAACGTTCGTTCATGAAACGAAGGATGTCAAAGTAATTATAAATAAAAAAGGCGATGTTATCACAGTTATACCGAAATAATTAATAAAAGGATGAATACGAATGTTTATAAAGTATGATGAATATGAGCTATTAGAACTTTTTCAAAGTGAGCCAGTGAGTATAACAGGCAATATAGATGATGGAGAATTAATTTATACTTACAAAGATAACCAAAATTTCAAAGTAATTTTAACCTTAGATGTATATCAACAAACGAGTAGTCTAAGTATTACATTTAATGATTCTATAGTATTTACAGGTGATTTAAATAATGTAACAAGTATAAAAAAAGACGACAAAGTTATGGTAATAAATGTGGGGGAAGAAGAGAAATTAAAAGTTAAATTTTATAAACAAGTTGGAGTAGAGTTACTTTAAAATAGCCTTAATGTATTGGAAAGACAATAAAGAAAGTTAAGAGCACAGCGAAAAAGGTCAGTAAGTCCGTCGTTCAAAACAGCAAAAAGCTCACTAAGAAAGTCGCACTAGGTGCTCGAGCCGTTAATGAATTTGTGAAAAATGGTTTTAACGGGCGAGAAACGGCCTCCGCCATTGCAGACTTTATTCCAATCGTCGGAAACGTCAAAGGTGCCTATGAAGCAACATTCGGCAAAGACCCGATTACCGGTCGCAAGCTTGGCAAGGCAGAACGTGCAGCGGCAGGTGCGGCAGTGATTGGAGGACCCCTCGTCAAAGGTGGTACTCGTAGTGTTAAAGTGGTATCGGGGATTGTTTCGGGTGGGAAGAAAAAAACAAATATCACTAATTTTGATGTAAAAGCAGCTACGAATAAACAAAAAGGTAATTATGGTGAAATTGTTTCATCTAATAATATACTGAATAATCCAAGTCTAAAGGAAGCTGGTTATGATTTAAAACCAATAGGTAGAGGGGCACCATCGAGTGTCAATGATAAAATTGTGCATGGGATTGATGGTCTCTATGAAAACCAAAACGCGAAATCACCTATTAAATATGTCATTGATGAAGCAAAGTTTGGAAGTTCCCAATTAAGCAAAACTCCTAAAGATGGGCCGCAAATGTCGGATAGTTGGTTAACAGGCGAGAAAACTGGAAAAAGTAGAATAGAGAAAGCTGTTGGTGGAAATCAAGAATTAGCAGATAAAATTACAGATGCATTGGAGGTAGGTCAAGTAGAAAGAGTTCTAACAAAAGTAGATAAAGATGGGAATGTAAAAACATTTAGATTGGATAAAGACGGAAAGGTCATTGGTGACTGGCCTTAATTTAAGGAGGAATTAAATATCATGAGAGATTCTTTATGCAACGAAGAAGCATGCAAGGAAGGAATTGAATATCATAAAGACTTTATTACTAAAAGAAAAGAAAGTATAGAAAGCCTGAAAGAGGATGAAAAAAATGGTGTTCAAAGATATCCAAATGATAATAAAAGTATTATAGAATCAAGATATTTAAGGATTTTCACCTATCAGATAGAAGACATTCGAGCCAAATATTCCTTAGGAGACGACATTCGAGAAATTGAAGGCGATTTCCATAGTGCCATTGATCATTTGGAACATACAGGTACGAGGGAAATTGGTTATGTTTTTATGCTTTGGGTAGTATCTTTAGGCATATTATTAGAAACGGATAAGAGAAATTTAGAACGAATTGGTAAAATCGTTGAGGAAAAAGAAGTGAACGATGCATTGATTGATTATTTATTATGTGCAAGCGATATTGGTTGGGCAAAAATGACAAATGCTTATTGTGAAGAATCGCCTTATGCAAAAACGAGAGAGATAATCGAACTTGCGGAAATAGATCAAGGAGCGGCTTCTGAACGACTTCAGACGTATATGGAGAAAGAGTGGCTGACAGGTCATCGAGGTTATGGATGGAAAAATGCACATAAAGATCCTGGTTATGTAGGATTTTGGAGTTTTGAAACAGCTGCACTTGCCAAAATCTTAAAACTAGATGATGCAAGTCTTATTCATCATAATCGCTATCCTTATGACTTGGCACATTATAAGAATGAAATGGTATTTAAACCTGTAGTGTTTGGTGAACCTGTTATCGAGGAGGAAATAGAGGTGGGTCCCGAAGGTATTGGGAATAATCCTTCTTTGGAAAAAATCATTCCTATTAGATGGCATGCGTTTATCGATGTATTCATTCAAGATTATCAAGACTTAGATGCCCATAGTTTTTATGAAAAGTATAAAGAGACGGTTGGATTAGATCAAATCTGGTTTTCCTTCGATGATTACGTAAAAGAAAATGAACAAAATAATCTTTTGGGTACTTTAATCGTTTTTGCGCTCACTAAAAAAGGGTATATTTTACAAATAGATTATAAGGAAGACCTAGCGGATTATGAGTCATTTTTAAAGAATTATTGGAAACATAAGGAGATTAAAATGATTCAATTTATGTTAGATAATGACCAGAATTATTACGCGTTGGTACCAGTGGATTCAGATGTGAGTAGGATGTATGAAGTGATTATCAAAGATGTAGAGTAAATTGAAAGAACAGGGGGAGTGGCAGTTGGATGGTTCGACTGCCACTATTTTTTGCCTTGTAGGGGTGATTACCTTCTGGTGATAGTCCGTTTGGTAATAAAAAACGTTAAGAAGGTCCGCAGTGATGTTTGCGGAAAGCCGCATACAGAAATGCGTTTTATTATTTCGAATAGTGCGTTAAAATATAAGTAGTAAGATCTACTAGGGAAGAACGATGGAGCATTTATAAAATATATTTCCCCTGACCATGCTTAGACAATGGTTGAAATAATGCATTGCTTCAGATAAATCGTTAGTCTTTCTAGTTAATGAAACCCACGCCTGAATTTGGAAATCGTCTCTCCAATTTCAGGCGTGGGTTTATTTTGCTAATTGATGTTTAAAGGCATAAATGACGGCTTGTGTACGGTCTTGTACTTCTAATTTTGATAGTACGTTGCTGACATGCGTTTTGACAGTTTTTAAAGCAATAAAAAGTGCATCTGCAATTTCTTGATTGGATTTTCCTTTAGCCATCAATAATAGCACTTCAAATTCGCGCTCTGTTAATGCATCATGTAAAGCAATTTCATTACCCGCACGCATTTTTTGCATCATTTTTGTCGTAACTTCTGGCTCTAATACAGTTTGTCCTTTGACAGTTTCGCGAATCGCATCTGCAATTCGCTTGGCATTAGATGTTTTTAAAATATAGCTGATTGCACCAGCTTCTAAAGCGGGATACACTTTATCATCATCCAAGAAACTTGTGACAATAACGATTTTGGCTTCTGGCCATTCCTTAATGATCGCAGCTGTCGCTTCAGCTCCATTCATTTCAGGCATGACCATATCCATTAAAATAATATCGGGTCTTAAGGCAAGTGCCTTTTCAACGGCCTCACGTCCATTTACCGCTTCCCCAACAACTTCCATGTCTGCTTGTGTTTGTAAATAAGCGGAGACACCAATACGTACCATTTCATGATCATCTACTAATAAAATATTAATCATTTACTCCAATTCCTTTCTCCACAGGAAGTTTTACTTCAACGATTGTTCCTTGTGAAGGTACGGAGACGATTTTACATGTCGCCCCGATTTCAATCGCTCGTTCTTGTACATTTTGTAAACCATAAGAGCCGGTTTTTTCGTCACCTTGCTTAAAGCCGACACCATTATCTTGTACGCGGAAAATCGCTAAACCATCGCGTTCAACGAATAACACATCTACTTCAGTTGCTTGTGCATGGCGCAATGTATTGGATAAGGTTTCCTGTGCAATGCGGAATAAATGGTCTTCAGCTCCTTTTGAAAGGGCGACCTCTTCTAAACGATAACGAATATCGAAAAATACTTTCTCTTTTAATTCTACTAATAAGTCTTCTAAGCCTTCTGCAATCGATTTATTTTTTAATGCAACAGGTCGCAAATGAAGTAACAAAGCCCGCATTTCAAGTTGCGCTTGTTGTACCATTTTTTCGACTTGAGGTAAAAGTGGATTTTGTTCTTCGGCACTTTCGGTCATTGCGGAAAGAAGCATGGATGCTGCGAATAATTGTTGTGATACAGAGTCATGTAATTCCCTAGCGAGTCGTTGACGTTCTTCTACGACACGTTCTTGAATCATTTTATCTTGATTTTCGGCTTTTTCATCTGTTATTTTTTTTAATCGATTGCGCTGTGTAATGACGACGGTTGTGACATCGTAAAGTGCGCGTTCAATACGTGGTGGCAAATCCTTTAAATGAATGGCAATATCTTCCGCATCGGCATCTGTCAATTCAACTAAATAACGCTCTAATGCAATTGATTTGGAACGCTCGATGGAAAATATCCACAATGCGATCGAAAAGCTAATGATTGCAATCGTGGTAATGAGCCATAAGCCGAGTGGGATATTGGCGAATTGCAACTGATAAAACGTTTGCCAACTATCTTGAAGTGGCTCGTCTAGTAAAAAATACGTGTAGACAAGAAGGCAGGCACTTAGGAAAACTGTGAGAAAAAAGCCTCTTTGAAAAAGTTGTTTCATTTGCGCACAACCTCCACATCTCCAACCCAAGTGGCGATTGTAATGATCAGTTCTGGGCTTTGGTCAGACTGGACGGGATAGCCGTCTTTCATATGGAGAGATTCATTCCATAATCGTTTTTTCTCATATTGAAAAATGGTTGCTTCCCCTACCAATGTCGTGTAATGGACACGTACAGGTATTTCATAAGGCAATTCAATTTTCACTTTGCCAATCCCTTGACGAATGGAAATGAGTGACGTTTCTTTTGGCAGCACTGTATTTGTAACATCAATCGATAGATCACCAAAAAAGCCTTGAATATGCACATCTTCCCATTCATAAGCTGAGAAGGGGGAAGATTGGATGGAAAATAATTTGTTTTTCCAAATGCCGTTTGTTGTTTCTTTTTTTAAAGAACGTAAAGGTTGTAAAATTTCTTCTGAAGGTACGCCATGCCATAATTTGTATAAAATATAGCCGATTGCACCAAATAATAATAATCGTAAACTCCATAAATTAAATAAGGCAATCAAAATGAGGAGTAGACCACCGATAAAAGTCCACTTGGAACGTTGTTTGACACCGTAGTAAAGGAGAATAGCGCCAAAAAGGACATATAAAAAGTTGGCATTTCCAAGGACAAAAGCTTCGATAAAAACGAGCAAGAAAAAGCCAAGAATATAAAAAGTCATTTTATTAGTCGGTGAAGCTTTCATTTTTAAACCTCCTTTTTGTCGCTCATAAAAGATTAGGAAGGAAAATTTTCCTTCCTAATATAGTAGTTTACACAATTTTCGATTGTTTTTCAGTAGTTGTTTGTAAAGAATCTAATCTTTGTTCCATTGATGATCGTTTGTAGTCTTGGTCAATCTTCATGCCCAAGTTTTCAATATAAGCTTGCATTTCATTGACCGTTGCCATTTTCTCGGCAGTCTGTTCTGGCGCAATCATTTGATCCATGCGATGGTTAGCGCGTAAGGCATTTTCTTTCCCCATTAAAGACAATTGACGAATCTTCATATCTTTTACTTTATGCTTCATTTCTTCAAACTTTCTTTCTAACGCCATTAATTCTTGAACGGTTTCTTCGATATGTGTTTGAATTTGTGCTGTACGATTGTCGTAAGCGAGCACTTCCATTTCTGCAAAAGTGATTAAATCTTCTTCATTTGTTTCTTGTGCTAATGCAAGCTGATTTCTACGCTTTTCAGCCATTTTCTGTGCTTCAGTTAGCTCATGATCTAGCTCTATTTTCAATTTACTTTGGCGTTCTAGCAATTTGCCGACAGCTTCCGTTTGTTTTTCCGCTTCACGAATGTACTGATTGAGCATTGAAATCGGGTTTTTTTGCTCTTTCTTATCAAATAAGTCATGTAAATCTGCCTGTACCGAGTATTTTAATCTGTTCCAAAGTGTGTTCATAATCAATTCCTCCTAAATGGTTTGTAAGTTGTTTTTACTGGCGGTGCATGTCGTCCCATTGTTTTTCAAAATTAACAAATGGATCGCTCGACGGTCGGTGCTCGATGATGTTGTCATCTGGTGCCTCATTTTGATACATTTTCCACACGTAGTACACACCGATCATGGCAATGATCCCGATGAATGCAGGGACGTTTGTTAATGCTGTGATGATGCCAATGATGAGTACGCCTGCCCAAAATAATTTCAATAGGACATTGTCGCTTTTTCGGTAGTAATGTAAGCCCGCGTAAGCAACGATACTGGAAATGGCTAATGCAAGAAGTGAACCGATGTTAGCTACAGCGACAATTCCTGCGATAATACCAACTGCTAATAAAAGAATTTTTTTCATATGCTTGTGCCTCCCTTTTCTTTGTATCTTAATCATAAGTTGTTTACGCATTTTCCCAAACGGGCTAGATGTTGATTTCACACTCAGACTTTAGGCTGAATTGTTCTCAGTCTATCATTGACGAAGAAAGTGTTTTCATATAAACTTAATTATTAGAAGAGTTCGTCAATTTAAAGACGAATGATCCATCTTAGTAAAAGCATCGGTTCGTAGTATAAGTAGGCTTTTCAATAAAACATGACATAAGGGGGACGATTTATTATGATGCAAACACCATTATTATTATCATCTTTTGTTAAGAGAGCGGAGCAATTTTTTCCGGACAAGGAAATTGTTTCAAGAACAAGCCCAGACGTAATTCACCGATTAACTTATCGGGATTTTGCGAAACGTACACGTAAACTTGCCGATGCATTAACGAAACTAGGGATGGAAAAAGGAACGAAAGTAGGCAGCTTTGCTTGGAATCACCATCGTCATTTGGAAGCTTATTTTGGTGTGCCGAGTACGGGAGCAGTATTGCATATGGTCAATATTCGACTGTCACCAGAACATATCGCGTATGTAATCAATCATGCGGAAGATGAAATTTTACTTGTAGATGAAGATTTATTTCCACATATCGCGAAGCTCGCACCACACTTAAAAACTGTAAAGCATTATGTCGTAATGGGAGATGCAAAAGAATTACCAGAAACGGGACTAGAAAACGTTCATTTATATGAAGCATTATTAGAACAAGCTTCTGACGACTTTGAGTTTCCAGATGACTTAGATGAAAATGCACCAGCTGGTATGTGTTACACATCTGCAACGACGGGCAATCCTAAAGGAGTCGTTTATTCACATCGTGGGATTGTCTTGCATAGTTATGCGCTTGGATTAGCGGATTCGATGGGGATGAATGAGCGCGATGTTGTGTTACCGATTGTGCCAATGTTCCATGCAAATGCTTGGGGCATGCCTTTTGCCGGTGTCTTTTTCGGTTCTAAGCAAGTGTATCCAGGACCTGGATTTGACCCAGTACTCATATTAGATTTAATCGAGCAAGAAAAAGTCACTTTAACGGCAGGCGTTCCAACAATTTGGCTAGCAGTGTTGAAAGTGTTAGAAGCGGGAGGTTCGAGAGATCTTTCTTCATTAAGGGCAATCGTTTGTGGCGGCTCTGCTTCACCAAAAGGACTGATCCGTGCATTTGAAGAGAAATATCAAGTACCGTTTATCGTTGGTTACGGCTTAACGGAAACGTCTCCGCTAGTCAGCTTATCCGTTTTTACATCTAAAATGGATGCGTTAGAGGGAGAGGAACGCATTGATGTTCGTGCGATGCAAGGATTAACAATGCCTGGTCTCGAAGTAAAACTCATTAATGAAGAAGGCGATGTACCTTGGGATGGGGAAACGATGGGTGAATTACTCGTAAAAGGTCCTTGGATTGCTGATGAATATTATAAGGATGAGCGAACAGCAAGTGCTTTTAAAGATGGCTGGTTTTATACAGGGGATATTGCGGTCATGACAAAAGATGGTTATTTAAAATTAACAGACCGGACAGCAGACCTAATTAAAAGTGGTGGCGAATGGATTTCATCAGTTGATTTAGAAAATGCTTTAATGACACATGATGCTGTATTTGAAGCAGCTGTCATTGCTGTACCGCATGAAAAATGGCAAGAGCGTCCGTTAGCATGCGTCGTGTTACATGAAGGGCAAGAACAAAGCGGAGAAATGAAGCAACAGTTGCTTACTTATTTGGAAAGTCAATTCGCCAAATGGTGGCTCCCTGATGATATCGTATTTTTAGAAGAAATTCCGAAAACATCTGTCGGGAAGTTTTTGAAACGTGCACTTCGGGATCAATTAGCGGAAGTGTGAACGAGGGTGCCGATTGGTACGTTAAAAGATACTTGTGGATAAAACTAAATAAAATCGGAATACAAATAGAAAAACACTTTGAATTGTGCGATTCAAAGTGTTTTTTACGTTTATTGCAAAGATTTCAACAATTCATCCACAATTATTGTGAACAACTATAGTTATCCACAAAAATAAGAAGCAAGAAAGGTTCTATCTGGGCTTTATTGTGAATAAATTAGGGAAGATATATAAGTTCAGCCAAAAAGTTTAGCAAAATTCTGAGCGAACGGCGAGTAAACTTCACGATGATCGAATCATTTCTGCGAACGATGATTAACTCTCATGAGGGCCAAACCCATTTCAAGGGATTCCCTTATGATTCGGAGTATCTATGCTGCAAGAGATTTTATCCGATGTTAAAGACAAAACTTGAAATTAGATAGCAACATATATGAAGCATCGGCCGTCCTTTATAATGATTGATTACCCAATCATAGGAGGTACTTGTGAATAATTGGATGATGTCCTTTTTGACGGACTTTGGCTATATTGGTATTTTGTTGCTCATGTTATTGGAAAATATTGCACCACTCATATCTTCAGAAATCATATTAATTTACAGCAGTCTTGCGGCATTAACGATTGACGTATCTAATTTAGGTATTTTAATTATCGCAACGCTCGGTTCTGTCGTTGGTGCAATGTTGTTATATAGTGTTGGTTTAGTGGTGAATGTAGAAAAATTGCTCAACAAGTTAAAGAGGCACGCACATTTTGTTCCTCATGCCGAAAAGTGGCTTCAAAAGCACCAATTATGGGTGATTCCTTTTGGAAGGTTTATTCCAGGTGTTCGGGGTGTGATCGCTTTATTTTCAGGCATGACGGGAATTAGCATTTCGACTTTCATCGCATTAACAACAATTGGTAGTTTGACTTGGAATAGTTTCTTAATTTACATGTGGGATGATTTACATATTGATGGGCAAATGTTCATTCCATATATAAATTTACTGGCAAATGGTGTATATTTATTTATAGGAATAAGCGGATGTTTGCTCGCATTATATAGCTTACGTTTCCGCAGAAAGAGAGCTTAAGAATCTATGGATTTATTTGAATTAATTAAAGCATTGATATTAGGTTTTGTCGAAGGAATGACAGAGTTTGCACCTGTATCTTCTACGGGACATTTAATTATTGTAGATGATATGTGGTTAAAGTCTGAAGAGTTTTTAGGGAAGTATTCAGCGAACACGTTTAAAATTGTCATTCAACTTGGATCAATTTTAGCCGTTGTCGTTGTCTTTTGGAAAAGATTATTTAGTTTAATTGGATTATATAAAGTTGATGGACAAAAAATGAATGAAAGCTTCAACTTACTGCATGTCATCGTTGGTATGTTGCCAGCGACTGTTGTAGGATTTGCATTAAAAGATTTAATCGACGACCATTTATTCGGGGTTGAAACAGTTATTTTTGCCTTAGTTGCAGGTGCGATTTTAATGTTGCTTGCAGATAAATTTGGTTCGAAAAATCCACCTGTTCAAACATTAGACCAGATTACGTATAAGCAAGCATTTGTCGTTGGTTTGGTACAGTGTTTATCATTATGGCCAGGCTTTTCACGTTCAGGTGCGACAATTTCCGGGGGGGTATTATTCGGAATGAATCACCGTACGGCAGCCGATTTTACATTTATCATGGCCGTGCCGATTATGTTAGGTGCAAGTCTCGTTTCTGTTCTAAAAAACTGGGAGCATATGTCGATGGATCATATGTCCTTTTATGCGGTCGGTTTTGTGAGTGCATTTATTTTCTCATTACTATCAATTCGTTTCTTCTTAGCACTGATTTCCAAAGTTAAGTTAAAACCTTTTGCGATTTATCGAATTGTGTTAGCACTTATTTTAGCGATCATCGTCTTCTTATAAGAGAAAAAGCTCTTTTTAGCATCTAGGCTAGAAAGAGCTTTTTTAACGATTATTTTGCTAAATGTTCATGAATTGTATCAATATTATGTTGCAGAAAATCGATGACGGTACTTCCATCAGAGCCAGGTCTTCCTAGTTCATCAGAAAATAATTTTGCCGCAATCGGGATGCCGGTTTCATTGGAGACAGTTTCCATCGGACGTCCATCGACATTTGTTTCGACGAATAAAGCGGGTACTTTATGATCTTGAATGAATTTGACGAGCGCTTTAATTTGAGCAGGAGTACCATTTTCTTCGGTATCAATTTCCCAAATAAATCCTTCCTCTAACCCGTAACGTTTTGCCATGTACTGATAAGCGCGTTCACTTGTTACGAGGACACGATTTTCTTCAGGGATTTCTGCGATTTTCGTCTGATAATCTTGATCTAAAGCTTGTAATTGATCGAGTAATTTATCAGCGTTTTCTTCATATTTAGCTTGATTGTCTGAATCGACTTCAATTAATGCATCCCGTGCATTTTCGGTCATTTGAATAACGACATTCGGATCTAAAAAGGCATGTGGATTGACTTCTTTTTCATTCCCATCGGCACTCGTTAAATAAAGTGGTTCAACGCCTTTCATCAGTTCGAATACTTTATTGTCATCGGCGTTCACATTTTCCACGAGTTTGAAAAACCATCCTTGTTCGCCGCCTTCCAAATTTAAACCATTGTAAAATAAGACATCAGCATTGGATGCTTTTTTTATATCTTCTGGTAGCGGGTCATATTCATGCGGATCCGTTCCGATAGGTACCATACTATGCACATCGACTAAGTCACCGCCAATTTCAGTAACGATGTCATGGATAATTGAAAATGTCGCAATTGCTTGCACTTTATCATTTGTTGTTTCAGAAGTTCCTCCTTCTTTACTACAAGCTGCAAGTAATCCGATTACGAATACGCAGGCTAAACTTGTTTGGAGCCATTTTTTTATTTGCATAATGAAACATCCTTTCAAAATTTATTGTTCAAGTAGCGTTTTTCTTTTCTTGCTGCGTAGAGAGCGCCACAAAAGTCCTTGTTTGGGTACGAAGAAAAAAGCAATTAAAAATAGTGCTGTAGATACGAGTACAATTGTTGCACCAGATGATAAATTATAGACGAAACTAAAGTACAAGCCTGCAATCGATGATATGGCGCCAAATAAAGCGGCTAATAAAATCATGACCCATAAGCGGTTGGTACATAAATAAGCTGTGGATGCTGGTGTGATGAGCATTGCAACGACTAAAATAATACCGACTGTTTGTAATGATGCTACCGTCACAAGTGTTAATAAAATCATAATGACATAATGAATGAGTTTATTCGGTAAACCATAAGAAGCTGCAAATGTCGGATCAAATGTGCTAACGAGTAACTCTTTATAAAACAACACAACCGTTAAGAGTACAATAGCGCCAATGATTAAGGTCATCCACATATCAGATGAGCGTACAGATAACACATTCCCAAATAGAATTCGATTTAAATCAATACTGGAATTGGCTTTAGCGATTAAAATGACTCCAATTGCAAAAGCCGATGAAAATACAATGCCGATTGCTGCGTCATTTTTAATACGACTATTTTGATTAATATAGCCAATGCCAACTGCTGTGAGCATCCCTGTTAAAACAGCACCATAAAAAAAGTTAATACCGAGCATATAAGAGATTGCAACACCAGGTAAAACTGCGTGGGAAATGGCGTCTCCAATAAGTGACATCCCCCTCAACACGATAAAACTGCCGATAACGCCACAAATAATGCCGACCATAATCGATGTGAAGAGTGCTTTTTGCAGAAATTCATACTGCATTAAGTCTTGATAAAAGGCGATCATGACAGCACCCCCATCGTATCCAATAATGAAAATTGATCTTTATACGCTTTCCGCATAGATTCAGGTTGTAACACTTTTTCTACGGCGCCTGCGTGAATGATCGTCTTGTTGAGTAAAATCAACTCTTCGAAATAAGACGCCACTTTCGCTAAATCATGATGGACGACAAAGATGGATTTACCTTCATCTCGTAATGATTTTAAAATCTGCATAATTAAATTTTCACTCGCCACATCAATGCCGACAAGTGGTTCATCTAAGAAGAAAAAGTCTGCCTGTTGTGCCAGTGCACGTGCTAAAAACACACGTTGTTGCTGGCCCCCAGAGAGTTCACCAATTTGTTTTGTTGAAAATTCTTCCATGCCAACTTTTTGCAAGCATTCATATGCCCAAGCTTTATCTTTTTTAGTCGGTCGATGAAAAACACCAAGTTTGGGATAAGTGCCGAGTAATACGACATCAATCACTGTAATAGGAAAATCCCAATCAATGGCAGCTCTTTGTGGTACGTAAGCAATTTTTTTACGTACATTTTTCAACGTCTTTCCAGCAAATTGGACAGTCCCTTCATCCTTTGGAATAAGACCGAGCATAGATTTCATAAGAGTTGATTTCCCAGCTCCATTCGGCCCGATAATGCCGACGAGTTTACCGGTTTCGATCGAAAAGTTAATCGCGTGTAATACTTCAACACCATGATAAGACGTTGATAAATTTTTCACCCCTATTGTTTCTTTCATAACATCACCTTTTTTATTTTTATAGTTTCTATTATACGATATGCTAAAAAGTTTCCCTTGTGCAACATTCGGGTAAAAATAAAAATTGCACAAATGCAAATTTATAGAATTAGTATAAAACAAAAGTTTCCCTAATGCAACATTTAAAAGTAATAGAAAGTCATTGATATATCTAAATAGTATATAATTAACATTTTTTATGATTAGGAAACTTCATAAAGATGTTACTATATAGAGTTTTCTCTCTAATTAGTCTTATGTATTTGCTATTTCATTTATAGTAAAACTTCGATATAATAAATTCTATTATTTAAAAACGGACATTTTATGGTCGGAATTGTTTGAATATAGCGTCATAATTTCAGGTTAATTATAAGTTCGTCTATGGTTTGTTCGTCATGATGGAAAGGAGTATTTCATTGAAGAAAGAAAAAGTTGGTGTTTTTCAACGCTTTTTAAATACAGTTGAAAAAACCGGAAATAAATTGCCGCATCCAGTGACATTGTTTGCTGCATTAGCTTTACTCGTCATTGTTTTGTCAGGCGTCATTTCTTATTTTGGTGTCAGCGTACAGCATCCAGGTGATCCGGATGAAATTATTGAAGTGAATAACTTAATGAGTGCTGAAGGTATTAAATACATATTTACTGAAATGACAAATAATTTTGTCGGCTTCGCACCGCTTGGTGTTGTACTCGTCACAATGCTTGGGATTGGTGTTGCAGAAGGAACTGGCTTGATTGGGGCTGCTTTACGCGGCTTCGTTTTATCAGTACCGAAAAGATTAATTACATTAGGATTAGTATTTGCAGGGGTAATGTCTAGTGTTGCTTCTGACGCGGGATATGTTGTGCTACCACCATTAGGTGCGGTTATTTTTATTGCATTAGGTAGACATCCACTTGCAGGTATTGCCGCAGCATTTGCAGGTGTTTCGGGAGGCTTTAGTGCCAACTTATTATTATCTGGAACAGACGCAATGTTGGGGAATTTAACGATTGAAGCAGCTAAAATTATCGATCCGTCGTACGCGGCAACGATGAATATTGCGATGAACTATTACTTCATTATCGTTTCTGTCGTAGTTTTAACTTTTGTAGGCGCATGGGTTACTGAAAAAATTGTCGAACCACGTTTAGGTGAATATAAAGGTGGAGCGAAAGAAAACATTGAAAAGTTAACGAAAATTGAGAAAAAAGGTTTGTTATGGGCAACGATTTCTGTTGTTGTAATGAGTGCTTTAATGGCATTACTCGTGTTACCAGAATGGGGTCCACTACGCGGGGAGGGCGAAATGCCAATCATCCGTTCACCGTTTATGGATTCACTCGTTCCAATTATTACGATTTTATTTTTAATTCCAGGTTTAATTTACGGTCGTATTACGAAAGAAATTAAAAGTGATAAAGACGTTGCTCAGATGATGACAACGACAATGGCATCGATGGGCATGTTCATCGTACTATCCTTTACAGCGGGCCAGTTCGTGGCATTTTTCACACAGTCGAATATGGGACTTGTATTAGGTGTGTATGGAGCAGAGTTTTTACAAAGTATTAAACTGACGGGCATTCCACTCGTTTTATTATTCATTTTAATTGCAGCATTTATCAATTTATTTATTGGTAGTGCTTCTGCAAAATGGGCAATGATGGCACCAGTCTTCGTTCCGATTATGATGAAGTTAGGTTACTCACCAGAGTTGACACAAATGGCTTATCGTATTGCAGACTCGTCGACAAATATCATTTCACCATTAATGACGTATTTTGCGATGGTCATTGCGATTGCGCAAAAATATGATAAAAAAATGGGCATTGGAACACTCGTCTCAGTCATGTTCCCATACAGCATTTTCTTCTTAATCTTCTGGACACTAACATTGGTCGTTTGGATGTTATTAGGCATTGATCTAGGTCCAGGTTCAGGCATTTACTATACGCCATAATACAGAAGATGAGGTCTGAAGCTGTATTCGACCATTCAAGTGGATGATTGGATTACTCGTTCGGATGATTCAACCACTTAGCGAAAAGATTCGATCACTCACGAGAACAATTCATCGCTTATTGAAATGATTCAATCATTTAAGAGATTAATTCGCCGCTCACAACTGGAGTTGGAATCTTTCGCACTTATGGATAAAACGATTCAACTATAAGCAACAAAGAATTCATTTATTATGGGATTCTTTGTTGTTTTTTTTGCCTAATGAAATCGTTTTCAAAAGTAAAACATATTAGTCGTGTACTTGTATACAAGTTGTGATAAAATACTAATAGAAATTAGAAGGATAAGGAGAAAGCTATGAGTTTACATACATTTTATCCCAATCGATATGTGTTACACCATTTGTCGATCGGTAAACAATTAGAACAGGAGTTGCGCATTCGGATTATTTCTCAAGACATTGAAAAAGGAACGGTCTTATCAGAAAACCAAATTGCGAAAGCATATAGTATTAGTCGTTCTCCAGTGCGTGAAGCGTTGCGTACGTTGGAAAATGAAAGACTTGTCCGTTTAGAACGTATGGGCGTTGTTGTGACAGGACTTACAGAGAAAGATATTGAAGAGATTTATGATATTAGGTTGATGGTCGAGTCATTTGTGATGAATCGTTTGTTGGAAAGTGACAGTGATGCGTTAGTACATGAGTTGCGTAAAATTTTGGGCATGATGGAAGTTGCGGTGAAGTTTCAAGATGTTGATGAATTTTCATTACGAGATATTCAATTTCACGAAACAATCATCCGTTTTATTGAACATCAGCAAATTGCGATTGTTTGGGACCAACTGAAACCTGTAATGGAATGTTTGATTATTTTATCAATGCGCTATAGAGCTATAACGGCGTTTAATGATTTTAATCGTATTTTAGAAAACCACGCATTAATGATAGAAGCGATTCAAACGAAAGACCCGAAAATTATTGAGCAAGCCTTTTATAGAAACTTTGATGATGTGCAAAATCAAGTAGAAGATTTATGGACGAATTCAAATATGTTAAAGAAAGTGAGGGAGTATGTTGACCAAAAATAATTATATGATTGGCGTTGATATTGGTACGACGAGTACGAAAGCAGTACTGTTTACGAAACAAGGTCAGCCAATAGCGGATGCGAATTATGGCTATGATTTATATACCCCAAACGTTGCGGTTGCAGAACAAGATCCAGAGGAAATCTTTGAAGCAGTCATTCAATCCGTTGCATCCGTTATGAAACAGTCAAAGGTTCAACCAGAAGCTGTCCAATTTATTTCATTTAGCTCCGCAATGCATAGTTTAATTGCGATGGATGAGCATCATGAGCCACTTACGAAATGTATTACATGGGCGGATAATCGTAGTGCAGTGTGGGCGAAAAAAATCCAGGAAGACTATGACGGTTTGGAAGTGTATAAAAGAACAGGTACACCGATTCATTCAATGTCACCCTTAAGCAAAATTATGTGGTTGGAAAAGGAACATCCTGAAATTGCGTCGAAAACAGCGAAATATATTGGTATTAAAGAATATGTTTTCTTTAAGTTATTCCAAGAGTATGTGATGGATCATTCTATCGCGTCCGCAACTGGCATGATGAACTTACGAGCGCTCGATTGGGATGAGGGTGCATTAAAATTAGCTGGTATTCATGAAGAAAAGTTACCTCGTCTAGTGGAAACGACGGAAACTTTTACAGAGATCTCTCCTTTTTATCAGGCGCAAATGGGCATTCATCCAAATACGAAATTTATGATCGGCGCTAGCGATGGTGTGTTATCGAATTTAGGTGTCGGAGCGATCGATGAAGGAGAAGTTGCGATTACGATTGGGACGAGTGGTGCGGTTCGAACGATTATTAATGAGCCGAAGACAGATGATAAAGGGCGCGTGTTTTGTTATGCGTTAACAGCGAACCACTGGGTCATTGGTGGACCGGTCAATAATGGTGGTGTGATTTTTCGCTGGTTAAAAGATGAGCTAGCGACAAGTGAAGTGGCATTAGCAGAACAACTTGGTAAAAATCCTTATGACTTACTAACAGAAATAGCCGCTAAAGTAGAACCGGGTGCGAATGGTTTAATATTCCATCCATTTTTAGTAGGAGAAAGGGCACCGTTTTGGAATCCAGATATGCGCGGTTCCTTTATCGGTTTATCTTTAAGTCATGAGAAGCCACATATGATTCGTGCAGTGTTAGAAGGCATTCTCTTTAATTTGTATTCGGTGTTAATTGCTTTAAATGAAGTAATGGATTCGCCGATTCAATCGGTAAAAGCGACAGGTGGATTTGCACGTTCTGAATTATGGCGTCAAATGATGGCAAACATTTTTGACTTAGACGTCACGATTCCAGAAAGCTTTGAGTCATCATGTTTAGGGGCTTGTTTATTAGGTTTATATGCGGAAGGTGAAATTGAGGATTTTGCAGTCGTACGTGACATGATTGGCTCGACAAATACGCATGAACCAGAGGCCGAATCACGTGAAATTTACCAAGCATTAATGGCCATTTTTATTCGTACATCAAGATTATTGGAAACAGAATATGAAAACTTATCGAAGTTGCAAAAATAGGAGGTAGTTGATCAAATGTGGGAACAATATTATCCGTTAATGATTGTTGCGCTAGGTGTTATTGCGCTATTGGTGCTAATTATGCAATTTAAATTAAATACGTTTATTTCGCTGATTATCGTATCGTTTTTAGTTGCACTTGCATTAAAAATGCCAATTGATGAAATCGTAGGCACAATCCAAGCCGGTATGGGCGGAACATTAGGTAGTATCGCATTAATATTCGGTTTAGGTGCGATTTTAGGAAGGCTCGTTTCGGATGCAGGGGGCGCGCAGCGAATTGCGGTCACTTTAATTAATAAGTTTGGAGAAAAACATATTCAATGGGCAGTTGTAATTGCTTCATTTATTATCGGGATAGCCCTATTTTTCGAGGTAGGTCTTGTATTATTAATCCCAATTGTTTATCAAATTTCTAAACAATTACGTGTTTCCATGTTGTATTTAGGAATTCCGATGGCGGCAGCATTATCAGTTACTCATGGCTTTTTACCGCCGCATCCAGGACCAACTGTTATCGCACAACAATATGGTGCAAATATCGGGATGGTATTACTGTACGGTTTCATTATTGCAATTCCGACAGTGATTATTGCGGGTCCAGTATTCTCGTTTGTTTTGAAAAAAGCTGTCCCACAAGTGTTTGAAAGAAATGGCGATGAAAGTGCGATTGGTGAAATTAAAGAATTTGCATTAGAAGATACACCAAAGTTTGGTATTAGTGTCATTACATCTTTATTCCCAGTTATTTTAATGGCTATTTCAACAATTGTTATGTTGTTACAAGATGTTTATAACTATGAAGATAATGTAGCGACAACAACGATTCAATTTATCGGTGAACCGACGACGGCATTATTAATTTCAGTATTAATCGCGGTTTATACGATGGGAATTGCACGTAATATTCCAATGAAGCAAGTGATGCATTCTGCGGAAGAGTCGATTAAAGCAATTGGTATGATGCTTCTGATCATTGGTGGTGGCGGAGTTTTCAAACAAGTCCTCATCAACGGTGGTGTTGGAGATGCAGTAGCGGATATTTTCCAAGATGTCAATATTTCACCTTTATTATTAGCGTGGATTATTGCGGCAGTATTAAGAATTGCTTTAGGTTCAGCTACGGTAGCAGCATTAACGACAGCAGGTTTAGTCATTCCGCTTATGCAAGGTGCAGATGTCAACTTAGCGTTAATGGTGCTAGCAACAGGTGCAGGTAGTTTAATTGCTTCTCACGTTAACGACGCTGGATTTTGGATGTTTAAAGAGTTTTTCGGTCTGTCATTAAAAGAAACATTTTATACTTGGACGTTATTAGAAACGATTATTTCAGTCGTTGGCTTAGTCTTTGTTTTAGTACTGAGTGTGTTCGTATAATGTCAGCAAGAAAGGAAAGATTGTAGATGAAAAACACAATTGGTGTGTATGGTTTAGGCGTTATGGGTGCAAGTTTAGCACAAAACATGCTGTCTAAAGGAGAGCGTGTCGCGGTATTTAATTACACGTATGATTTAACGGAACAATTTATGGTCCAACATCCACATGAACAAGCGTCGGCTTATTCAACAGTGGCAGATTTTGTTGCTTCATTAGAACAACCACGTAAAATTTTTATGATGGTAACAGCTGGTGATGTGACGACTTCTGTAATCGAGCAATTACTGCCTCATTTAGAAGCAGGCGATATTATTATGGATGGTGGCAATGCGAATTACACGGATTCGAATGAACGATATCATATGCTAAAACAGCGTGGCATTCATTTTGTTGGTGTCGGCGTTTCAGGCGGAGAAGAAGGGGCACTTCATGGTCCATCTTTAATGCCAAGTGGAGACGCGGCAGCTTATGAACAAGTGAGTCCGATTTTAGAAAAAATTGCTGCACAAGTAAAAGGTGAACCTTGCTGTACGTATATCGGTAAAGAAGGTTCAGGCCATTATGTGAAAATGGTGCATAACGGTATCGAATACGCAGATATGCAATTAATTACGGAAGCGTATCATTTCTTACGTTATATCGTCGGTTTACAGCCAAAGGAGATCGCGGATGTATTTGACGAGTGGAATGAAACGGAATTAAACAGTTACTTATTAACGATTACACGTGATATTTTACGTTATGACGATCCTGAAACAGGTCAGCCGATGGTCGATCTTATTTTAGACCAAGCGGGACAAAAAGGAACTGGAAAATGGACGAGTATTAATGCGTTAGATCTTGGGGTTCCTTCGTCCATTATTACGCAATCTGTCTTTGTTCGTTTTTTATCGGCATTAAAAGAAGAGCGCATGATTGCAAAAGATTTATTAAAAGGACCAGAAGCCGCGAACTTTGTAAACAATAAAGATGAGTGGATTAAGATTGCGAAAGAAGCTTTATTAGTAGGTCGTATCGCTGTTTATGCACAAGGGTTTATGCAGTATAAAGCAGCGTCAGAAGCATTTAATTGGGATTTAAAGCTCGATCATATTGCCAAAGTTTTCCGCGGTGGTTGTATTATTCAATCGTATTTATTAAATCCAATTCGCGAAGCTTATGCGGACAATGAGAAATTATCGAGTTTACTAGTTGCTCCGTATTTCACGAAGTTGGTTAATGAGCGTGAAAAAGCGATGCGTCAGTTTGTTATGAAAGGGATTGAAAGAGGCGTTGCACTCCCAACATTTGGTGCTGCACTTGCATTTTATGATGGCTACCGTGCTGAACGAAGTGGTGCAGAATTAATCCAAGCACAAAGAGATTATTTCGGCGCACATACGTATAAGCGTATTGATCGTGAAGGTACTTTTCATACGAAATGGATTTAATAGGATAATAGTTTAATATCCAGTGCATTAGTTGTTTTGTTAGCTAATGGACTGGATTTTTTTATATATTTTGAGTGGGGATGGGAATAGGTAGGCTTGGAAAATGAAGTGTGATGCATGATGTCGGTTTGGGAGGTATTCGTTGATGCGAATCTATAGTTTTGAAATCGATGTCTCCGATATGAGCGGGATTCCCCGAAGTTTGGGGCTGATTCTCCGAGGTATAATCTCTATTCAACTGCTCATGGGATTAATTCGCCGTTCAAGGGAAAGATTCAATCGTTCGGGAAAATGATTCATCATTCAGAGAAAAGATTCGTCTACTGACGGAATTAGTTCATCTTTCAGTCCACCGCATGCGAGCAATTCTAACTATGAAGTGGATTTAAAGTAATAAGAAAGTGTTTAATTGTTTGGAGCAAAAAAACGCAATATTCTAGTATAATTGTATTATTCTGAATCAGATAATTTCCAATTACGAAAGCATTTTGTGTTTTGCTATTGACGTTGTATGATTATACCTATATTATAATAAAAAAACATCATGAAGTGCAGCAGGGGGAGAGGAAATGGGGACAAATGAAATAACGACACCTTCTGGAGAACAAAAGAAGAGATGGATTCCGCATACATATGCAATTTTATTTACCATTATGATTTTAGCGGCAATCGCATCGTATATCGTTCCAGCGGGAGAATTTGAAAGAATCGAAGTAGATGGACGAACGGCTGTTGTAGAAGGTAGTTACGCAGAAATTGAGCAAAATCCAGTCACACCTTTTGAATTGTTTAAAGCAATTCCACTAGGTATGTCTGCAGCATCACAAATTATTTTTTACATATTTTTAGTCGGTGGTAGTTTTGGCATTATCCAAGCTACAGGGACGATTGAAGCAGGGATTGGAAAAGCTGTACATAAGTTAGAAAATAAAGAACGTTTTTTAATACCGGTCATTATGATTTTATTTTCAATTTTGGGTGCCACAATCGGATTATCAGAAGAAGCGATCATTTTCGTACCGATTGGTGTAGCGGTTGCGCGAGCATTAGGGTTTGACGCTGTAACAGGAACGGCAATGGTCAGTCTTGGAGCTGCCTCTGGATTCATCGGTGGGATGCTAAACCCGTTTACTGTTGGGGTTGCACAGTCCATTGCGGAAGTTAAAGTGTTTTCTGGGATTGGTTTCCGTTTTGCAGTTTATTTAGTCGTATTGACAGTAGCGATTCTTTACGTCATGAATTATGCGAAAAAAGTGAAAAGAGATCCGAAAAATAGTGTAATTTACGATATTGAATTAAAAATGAAAAATAAGCAAGCAGATGAACGTGATGAATTTCAGCAATTTAACTGGCGCCATGCATCGGTGCTTGCATTATTAGCAGGTGGCTTAGTTACGAATGTGTATGGGGTCTTTAAATGGGATTGGTTTTTGACTGAACTAACTGCTACTTTTATCATTATCGGTTTATTATCGGGCTTTATCGGTAATTTGGGAATTAATGGTACGTTTGAAGCTTTCGTAGAAGGAATGAAATTAATTGCTTTTGGTGCATTAATTGTTGGTTTTGCAAGAGCGATCCTTGTCGTCATGGAACAAGGATACATTATCGATACAGTTATTTTTGGTTTATCGAATTTAATTTCAAGTTTACCACCGTCATTAAATGCGGTAGGTATGTATGTCACTCAAATTATTATGAACTTTTTCATTCCATCTGGAAGCGGTCAAGCTGCAACGACGATGCCAATTATGACACCTTTGGCAGATTTATTAGGAATGGAGCGTCAAATTGCAGTATTAGCTTTTCAGTATGGGGATGCGATTACCAACTCAATCATCCCAACATCAGCATCTTTAATGGCTTATTTAGCTGTAGCAGGTGTACCATATGAACGTTGGGTAAAGTTTATTTGGAAATTGGTCCTCGCTTGGTTACTCATTGCGTTAGTTGCAATTGTTGTAGCTGTTGCGATTGGTGTGAGTTGATAAAGAAACGTAAAATACAGTAATCCTAAGTAGGAAACTTGCAAGCGAAAAGCATTGAAACGATCATAATCAACGTTTCAATGCTTTTTTAATTTGTATATTGATTTATTATCAAGAAAATCCCTCGTTGAACTCGCTTTTAAGATCAAGCACAACCTTTAGGGAAAAAAGATTCGACCACTCGTAAGATTAATTCGTCGTTCAGCATATGAACTAAAATTTTTCCTACTTAATAAAAGCCTCCACTATAAAAAAGTCATCAAAAAATACCAATTCTTAGCAGCTAAGTGTAAGTAACTAAATCAATTCGTTCCAAACGGTTTCATCTGCGAAGTATTCTCATGTCATATAGGGCATAAAAAAACTTTATTTTCAAAAGTCTAGTATTGGAAATGATACGTTCTCTTGCTGAAAACCACACACGGGCAACTTCAACTACTTAGCCCTTCAAAAATAATGGCGTGCTTACGATTCATTCTCCATTTTTTGTACTTCAAAAAATGTTGCAGCAAATACATGAGCTGTCATTTCCATTGCAGGTTCGTAAAAATCAAATCTTTCATGGTGATGCGGATAAACGAACTCATCGTCTTCCATTTTAGCGCCCACGAAAAAGTATGCTCCGCGTTTATGCTGTAAATAATAAGAGAAATCTTCCACAGGCATAATTGGGTCTGTTTCAACAATTGTTTGTGCATCATAGACATTTTGAACGCCTTGTCTGACAAGGTTCATCGCAGTTTCATCATTACAAACTGCATCGTAGCCTGTTAAAATATCGACTTCAACCGTACAGCCAAGTCCGGTGCCAACTGCTTGAGCAATTTCTGTCAGCCTCTTTCGTGCAAGTTGCCGTAATTCGGGATCGAATACGCGAATGGTTCCTTCCATTGTCGCTTCATTCGGAATAACATTATCTGCTTGACCTGAGTGGAAACTACCAACAGAAACAACTAATTCCTTTAATGGATCAGCGTTGCGGCTTACAATCGATTGAAGCGCAATCATAATGTGGCTTGCCGCAAGAATCGGGTCTACTCCTGTATGCGGTTCTGCGCCATGTGTGCCAAATCCATTAACTGTAATTTTAAAAGAGTCTTCTGAAGCTTGTAAGAAACCATCTCGTACATATACTTTATGAGCAGCCATTTGAGATTGTAAATGTGCGCCGAAAACAAAGTCTACGCCATCTAAACAGCCATCCTCAATCATGCCACGCGCACCTCCAGGTGATAGTTCTTCGCCGAATTGATGAATTAAGACGATATTACCTGGCAATTGATCTTTGAAGTCATTCATCGCTTTAGCAAAACCGAGTAAAGCTGCTGTATGTCCATCATGTCCACAGGCATGCATAACACCAGGGATAGTAGATTTGTAAGGAACGTCTTTTTGATCGATAATCGGTAATGCGTCAAAATCTGCTCGAAAAGCAACTGTTTTACCTGGTTTTCCACCGCGAATGATGCCAACAACACCACGTCCACCAACATGACGTCTTACTTCAATCCCAAGTGATTCCAATCGTTCAGCGATAAATGCTGGCGTATGTACTTCTTGATGAGATAACTCAGGATGCATATGGAGATAGCGTCTGTCTTGCACCATTTCTTCGTAATTTTTTGAAATTTGCTTTTGAATTTTTTCTAACATGTTAATAACCCCCTTCTCACTAATTATACAACTTAATAAGCGGTATTTGTTTTGATAAATACTGATTCCGACATTGTTATGATTGAATAATCAGATATTTGAGGTGCGGATTAAAGTTTATATGATAAAATAGAATATAATTAAGAGAAAAAATTAAGGGGGCGAATCAATTCATTGTAAAACATAGAAAAGAACCAATTCTATTAGAGGGACTGCGCGCTGCTATTCGACGTTTACCGTGGGAAGATGTGAGTTTACAACAAAAATATGCTCAAGTAAAAGCTGGTTTTAGGGGAGAACGGCAGTTAGATGCCGTATTTGAGCGTTATCAATTTCCATTGAACTACCGTATATTTCATGATTTGTCATTAAGGTCATCTACTCCATTTCAAATCGATACACTTTTGATTACGCCGTCTTATGCAGTTATTTTTGAAGTCAAAAATATTTCTGGTGAATTAAAAGTATTAGTTAATCCACCTCAATTGCAAAGAACGTCAGAAAATGGTGAGGTGAGTGGTTTTAAAAGTCCGATCACACAAGTTCGTAATAATTGTCAGTTATTACAAGATTGGCTTCGTTTACGAAATGTTGAATTGCCGATTTATGGTGCTGTCGTATTGGCATATACTAAGCAACGCATAGAGCTAATGGACACATCTATTCCGTTTTTGTTTCCCGAGTCAGTTCCATTATTTGTTCGAAATTTACCTACTACCCCGGAACTGCTTGCCGAAGAAACATTTGAAAAGATCATTAAAGAACTTCTGATTGATCATGCAGAATACATTCCTCAACCAATTGCGAAAATGTTTCCACATGTAGCTAATCATTTTCGACCAGGTGTGATATGCCCAAGTTGCGAAAAAATTTCTATGGAAAAACGGATGCGAAGTTGGCATTGCTTATCGTGTGGGCATATTAACAAATCGGCACATAAACAAGCGATTCGAGATTGGTTTTTATTGTATGGTGGAACAATGAGGAATCGGGATTGTCGAAAATTTCTAGAAATCGACAATTCTCAAAAGGTTTATCGATTGTTACAAAGCATGGATTTAGAGGTTTCAGGAGCAAATCGAAATCGTATGTATCAAATGAATTTTCATTTGAACCTGCGAAAATAGTATCGTGTTCAAAACGCGCCAGATATGGTGCGTTTTTTTGCGTTGCGTTAGAAAAAGATTATCTGATTAACTTGATAGAAGGAGTTGTTTATTTAAATACCACTTTTTGCAGCAAGGGATGTCAGAAATGTTGTGTGTCAAAGTTAGTGGTTTTGATAAGGATTTTCCTATAAATTTGCTAAATCGTTGATAAAGTCGTGTGAGTCGTTGATAAAGTGTTCTGAGTCGTTGATAAAGTACCCCGAGTCGTTGATAACGAGAGCCGAGGCGTTGATAAACTCACGCGCAGTAGCTTAGATCTTGGGTGGAGGGTGATTTTCCTCTTTCTGGAAGTTTGCGCATTTCCATGTGTGTCAAATTTGGTGATTTTGATAAGGATTTTCCTATAAATCTGCTAAATCGTTGATAAAGTCGTGTGAGTCGTTGATAAAGTACCCCGAGTCGTTGATAACCAGAGCTGAATCGTTGATAAACTCACGCGCAAGACGACTATTTTTTAAAAAAGGTATAAGTGAGGGGGGTATTTGCTTTGGAAAAGCTTAATTTGGCATAATCATGTAATATAATAACAACGGAAAGGGTGTGCTAGGTAATGGATATGAATATTTTTATTATTGAAGATGACCCGTCTATTTTAAGTGGATTGAAGGAACGATTTGAACAATGGTCATTAAAAGTTTCAGCGCCTGACGATTTTCATGACGTGATGCGCTCATTTATAGAAGAGAAACCGCAACTGGTGATGATTGATATACAATTGCCTGCTTATGATGGCTTTCATTGGTGTCGGGAAATTCGTGCTGTTTCCAATGTGCCGATTATTTTCTTGTCATCGCGAGATCATCCAATGGATATGGTGATGGCAATGAATTTAGGGGCAGATGATTATGTGCAAAAGCCTTTTCATACAGATGTTTTACTAGCGAAAGTTCAAGCGATTTTACGCCGCACTTATGCTTACGGAGAAGAGAAATCCGATGTTTTGGAGTGGAATGGCGCGGTTATTGATACGAAAAAGAACGTCATTCGAAAAAATAGTACGGATGTTGAATTAACGAAAAATGAATTTTTAATTTTACTTGCATTAGTAGAAAATAATGAAGGCATTACATCGCGTGATGAAATCATTCGAAAATTATGGGATGATGAACGTTTTGTAAATGACAATACATTGACGGTTAATGTTACGAGATTACGGCAAAAATTAGCTGAAATTGATTTGGAAGAAGCGATTGTGACGAAGAAAGGCATCGGCTATATGGCAGTGACATTATGAGAAGGAAATTATTGATTCCTTATATTAAAGCAAGAAAAAGTTGGCTGATCTTTATCGTCATTATGTTAGCACTGTTTAATTTTCTGATTTGGATTGATGTTGGTTTAAATATTGAAAAGCAAGCTGTTGTTTATTTAAACGTACTGAGCGTATTTTTAAGTTTGGTATTTTTCGTATGGCGATTTATGGAAGAGACAGCTTATATTCGCAAATTAATGGAAGTTGTTCACAATACACATATTACACCTGACGTTTTACCCGATGCGGATGATGAGCTAGAAGAACAGATGGAAGAAGTGTTGAAGACGATTCTTACTTCTTATGAAAACCGGTTAGCAGTAGCGACAAATCAAAATCAAATTGCCAATGATTATACAGCCGCTTGGGTGCATGAAGTGAAAGCGCCTTTAACGGCAATGAAACTGATGATCGATGAACAACGACAACTTCCAGTAATGAGAAAAATCGAATCAGAATGGTTACGTGTCAATTTATTATTAGACCAGCAATTATCGATGACGAGAATCGCAACTTTAGCGACTGATTATAGGCCAGAATCAGTTTCCTTACAAAGAATGGTTGCAGGCGAAGTGAAAGAGTTAGCCGCTTGGTGTTTTGAGAAACAGTTGGCCGTTGATTTTGAAGGTGACGATCAAAATGTATTAACGGATGAGTTGTGGGCGCGTTTCATCATTCGGCAAGTCTTAACGAATGCCATTAAATATAGCCCAGAAGGCAGCAGTATAGAGGTTTGTTTTTCTGAAAATGAAACAGGACATCGACAACTCGCGATTACAGATCATGGTCCAGGTATTGAGGCCCATGATTTACCGAGAATTTTTGATAAAGGATTTACAGGGACGACGGGTAGACTCACGAATGCCGCGACAGGTTTAGGGTTATACTTAGCAAATGATGTTGCAGGAAAGTTGAAAGTGAAGTTACATGCAAAGTCCAATGTGAATGAAGGAACGACGATTACATTGCTGTTTCCTAAGGAAAATGACTATCACCTTTTGCAAAGTGACAAAAATGTCATGTTAACTTAAATAATGTCATGTAAATCGAACGATGACCTGACTCACTTACGTTATGATTAGAAGCAGAAAGAACGATTAGGGAGGCAATTTATGATGGCAGAATTTACAAATCAAGAGAAGATCGTTTTAAATGCGACTGATATAAAAAAATCATTTGGTACGAGAGGTCATGTTCAAGAAGTTTTAAAAGGAATCGACTTAAAAGTGACGGCGGGTGAATTCGTTGGGATTATGGGACCGTCAGGAGCGGGGAAAACGACGATGTTAAACGTCCTTGCAACAATTGACCGTCCAACAAGTGGCGCCGTGCATATTGATGGCTCTGATGTTTCTACAATGAAAGATGCACAATTATCTGCTTTTAGACGTGATAAATTAGGCTTTATTTTCCAAGACTATAATTTACTCGATACATTAACGGTGAAGGAAAATATTTTACTACCCATTTCATTAGGGAAGATTGATAAACAAGAAGCACAAGCTCGCTTCGAAGAGATGGCGACAACTTTAGGTATTAAAGAGTTAGAAAATAAATATCCACATGAGATTTCAGGTGGTCAAAAACAAAGAACATCTGCAGCACGTGCTTTAATCCATCAACCTTCGATGGTTTTTGCAGATGAGCCGACTGGTGCGCTAGATTCTAAATCAGCTTCTTCTTTACTTGGTACAATTCGTCAAGTTAACGAAGAACGTGGTGTGACGATTATGATGGTTACGCATGATCCGATGGCGGCGAGCTATTGTAAGCGTGTAGTCTTCTTGAAAGACGGTAAAATGTATACGGAGCTCTATCGCGGCGACAAAACGAGACAAGCCTTTTTCCAAGATATTTTAAAGGTACAAGGCGTGCTCGGGGGTGACAGCGTTGACTCTATTTGATTTAATTAAAAAAAATATGCGGAAAAATATTAAGCATTATTATTTATACTTTTTCGCACTCATTTTTAGCGTCATGTTGTACTTTGTTTTTGCGACGTTACAACATGACGGTGCAATTATTCAGCAAGCGGGCGAGTCGAAAACATTTTCATCCGCATTTAAAGTAGCGGGTATTTTATTAATAGGCATTGCAGGTATTTTCATTATTTACGCCAATACATTGTTTTTAAGTCGTCGAAGCCGTGAAATTGGTTTATATCAATTAATTGGTTTAACGAAAAAAACAGTTGCACGTATGCTCATTATCGAAAATATTTTATTAAGTATCGGCGCGCTTATTGTTGGAATTGGTATTGGTTTATTAGCGTCACGTCTGTTTTTAATGTTACTCGTTAAAATCATTGGACAAAGCGGTTTTATTGCATTAACTTTCTCAACAACAGCAATGATTCAAACATTTATCGTCTTTGCGGTCATTACATGCATCACTTCGATTCAAATGACGATCAAAATCAAGAGGAAAACATTGTTACAATTGTTTAATGACGAAAAAATGGGTGAACATCCAAGAAAGCCGAAACGTTTCTTATCACCATTCCTTGCCATTTTCGGTATTGTGTTAATTGCTTTTGGGTATTGGTTATCTGGCCAGCTGTTTAAAGGGAGTTTCTTCTTAAACGTATTAGTCGTCTTGTTTGCGACGATTTTTGGTGCGTATTTAATTTTCCGTATTTCCATTAGTTGGTTATTCTATGTTGTACGCCAACGTAAAAATGGTTTGCTCGGTTTAGAAAATAGTTTATCAATCGCGCCACTGATGCATCGAATGAAAGGAAATGCTAAATCATTGACGGTCATTACAGTCCTTTCAGCAATGACTTTAGCAATGATTGCAGGTGCTTATTCACTTTATTATTCGACTGAAAAAGAAGCGCGCTATAATTTACCGCATGATTTCATGTTTATTAATGAACGAGCAGATGCAGAAGGTTTTGTAGAAAAATTAGCGGCAAATGACATCGATGCCGTATTAACAGATTTAGACTATTTACAGACGACAGGATTTTATGAGAACTTTAAATATACAGGGTTTATAGAAGATAATCGTGAAGATGAAGATAGTTTTAAAATTTATAATGGTACACAATTAGCGGACGCTAGATTTGATGTAAAAGAGCTCGAAGATAATGAAGCAGTCTATTATAATCCATTAGATTTAGCTGCAGCACAATTTGTGAAAGATCCTTTTGAAATTCGTTTAAATACGGGTTCAAATGAAGCACTACTCAACGCAAAAACGGTTGGTTCAGGTAGTGTGGCGAACTTTTTTGATTATGAAAACGCACAATTAGTTGTCAATGACGCTACATTCCAGCAGTTGAAAACGGAAGAAACACTTGAAACAGGCGTATTTTATACAGTGAATCTTGTTGATAGAAGTCAGCTAGAAGAAGCATCCGAGTTGTTTAAAACATTACCAGAAGGCATTAATGACTCAGATCAATATGCGTTTATGAGTCCAGATTTTTATACATTATATACAGCGGCAATGGAGTCAAACGGTTTATTAATTTTCATCGCTGGTTTCCTAGGACTTGTGTTTTTAATTTCGACAGGAAGTATTTTGTATTTCAAACAAATGACAGAAGCGGAACAAGAGCGTAAAAGTTATGCTACATTACGTCAGCTAGGGTTTTCAGTTGCTGATATTATGAAAGGAATCCAAAGAAAGCAATATTTTGTATTTGGATTGCCACTTGTCATTGGCTTACTTCATTCGATCTTTGCGATTCGTTCTGTAGACTTATTGTTTACGACAAATATTTTTGTTCCGACAGCGATTGCGATGGGTGCTTATACATTGATTTATATTGTCTTTGCACTATTAACAATCGGTTACTACCGTAAAATTGTAAAAGCTTCTTTATAAAATAACAAACGACCTAGCATATCCTACAGAATGGATGTGGCTAGGTCGTTTGTTGTTGAAACTAGTTGTATGATTTTGTATGCGTTAATTTAGTTCATCTATCAGCGTCTCTAAAGTTTTTATTTCTTGTTCATTTACTTTATAGTAATTTTCATCGAATTGTATTACTTCTCCCATTAAGGTAATTGTATTTACTAGTTTTTCATTATTTATTAATTCTATTCTATAGTTATAACCTTTTAAATCCTCTTGTTTCGTAGGAAAAATCTTTAGTTTTTTTACTTGTTGAATGATTTTATCCTTTTCTTCGGTATTATCAATATTGATAGTATTTCCATTTTGCCCATTTGTAATTTTAATTTCTGTTGGATTTGAATTGATATAATCCTCAACATTTCCCTCTTTTTCATTACTACATGCGGATAATAGTACAATATTGATTGTTAATATTATTAAAAAAAGTTTATATGGAAACTTCATTTGATAGCCCCTTCAAATTTAATGTATTAATGCCTTGATTTCATGTCTATCACCAGCTTATTCATACTACTACTGGTTGATCGATAAACCTGCATTATACTACATGTGGAATTTCGCGATGTCTAACAGCGTTTTTTCACTTTGCATTCGTCTTGTCTCTCCTAATAACTATAGATTATTAGGGTTATAAGGGATGGAAAAGTGTCTGATTGTTTTGTTTGGCAACAACTCTCTTCCTTAGTATAGTGCTTCCATTTTGATAAAGCATCTACTTGAAACATTTAAAAGGACGATTTTTTTACGATAGTTGAAGGGCATGAGAAATAGCCATATGTAATACCTTAGTTTTTAATTTCTGTAGGCTGGTATTCGAATGAGGGGTGGTAGATGATTTCATTATCTGTAATATAACATTGTGCTTTTATTCTTTTCTCTGTAAAATAACAGTAAGTAGAATAGGTATGGTTAGGAGAGGTGAGTAGCATAGATATTTTAAATTGGCTTGTAGGCCCGTTTAATAATTTTATTTGGACATATATATTAATCGGTGCGTTATTAATTTTAGGTTTGTATTTTACAATTCGAACGAAATTTGTGCAAGTGCGTTTATTCGGAGAAATGTTTCGGTTAATCGTGGAGAAGAAAGAAAGCAATGACGGTGTTTCTCCATTCCAAGCATTTACAATTAGTGCCGCGTCACGTGTTGGTACAGGAAACGTGACAGGGGTAGCATTAGCTATTGGTGTTGGTGGACCTGGTGCCGTTTTTTGGATGTGGATGATTGCAATTATCGGGATGGCGACTGCTTTTATTGAAAGTACATTAGCGCAAGTTTATAAAGTGAAAGATGGCGATACATTCCGCGGTGGACCAGCTTATTATATGGAGAAAGCTCTTGGACTTCGTAAATTAGGAATTGTCTTTGCAATTTTATTAACACTTTGTTTCGGTTTTATTTTCAATGCTGTTCAATCTAATACAATTAGTCAATCGTTTATGGATGTGTTTGGATGGAATGATTGGGTGGTTGGTTTAATTTTAGTTGTGGCGACTGCGATTATTATTTTCGGTGGCGTGAAGCGGATCGTTAAAGTCACAGAGCTTATCGTACCAATTATGGCGACGTTTTATATTTTGATTGCTTTTTATATCGTCTTGACGAATATTTCAGAAATACCAGGCGTCTTTAATTTAATCATAAGCCATGCATTTGGTTTGAAAGAAGTTGTCGGTGGTGGAATTGGTGCAGCGATGATGCAAGGAATTCGCCGTGGACTATTTTCTAACGAAGCAGGTATGGGGAGCGTGCCGAATGCGGCTGCTACGGCAAATATTTCTCACCCGGCTAAACAAGGTCTTGTACAAAGCTTAGGTGTGTTTTTTGATACCATTCTCGTTTGTTCAGCAACAGCTTTCATTATTATTTTAGCTGGACTTTACACAACTGGTGAGCAAGATGGTATTATTTTAACGCAATCTTCAATGGCTGTACATGTCGGTTCATGGGCACCTTATTTCGTAGCCATCGCAATTTTATTCTTCGCATTTAGTTCGATCATCGGGAATTACTATTACGGTGAAACGAATATTGAATTTATTAATGGCAATAAAATTTGGTTACTCATCTATCGTATTTGTGTATTAGGCATGGTCATGTTTGGTGCTTTAGCATCTGTACAAGTTGTGTGGGATATGGCGGACTTATTTATGGGCTTAATGGCCATTATTAACTTAACTGTCATCGCTTTACTTGGAAATATTGCCTTTAAAGTATTGGATGATTTTACAGTACAACGTAAACAAGGTTTGAATCCAGTGTTTAAAGCGAAAACAATCCCAGGTTTAAAAGGTGCGGAGTGTTGGGAAGACGAACAAAAATAATAAGATCAAGTCGTCATGGAAAGTTACGAATGCTTCCATGGCGGCTTTTTTATTGTGTTTTTGAGCAGAAGTCGTCTTGGAGGAGAATTGATTTATCGGTCGTGCGAAAGATTCGATCGTTCGCGGTATTAATTCGCCGTTCAACCGACCGCAACTGAACAGTTTCTGATTATAAAGAGAATCACTGTGCAAGAAGTGCGATCATTTGTCAGTTTTCTTCTGCTAAATTCCTGTCATTAAGGTTTCAATTTCAGTATTCATTACACCTGTCTTGACACTCCTGATTTGTAAGCGGATAATCAACAATAGTAATCGATGTTGGGGGATGTAATAAATGAGAAAACAGTTGAAGTTAGGGACGATGATTCATGGAGTTGGCGAAAAATTTACGGATTGGCGACACCCTTCAATTCCTTCAAATGCTAGTGTAAACTTTAATTTTTATAAAGAGCAAGCACAAGTTTCCGAAAAAGGGAAATTTGATTTTATTTTTATTGCAGATGCTTTATACATAAATGAAAAATCCAATCCGCATTATTTAAATCGTTTTGAGCCATTGACGGTGTTATCGAGCTTAGCCGCAGTAACGGAAAAAATTGGTTTAGTCGGTACATTGTCAACAACTTATAGCGAACCTTTTACAGCTGCTAGACAATTTGCTTCATTAGATATGATGAGTGGTGGTCGTGCAGGATGGAATGCGGTAACATCTGGTTTGGAAAAAGCAGCACTAAACTTCAGCAAGAAAGTAGATGACCATCCGAAACATGATGAACGTTATAAAATAGCAGGAGAATTTGTGGAAGTCATGCAAGGATTATGGCGTTCATGGGAAGAGGATGCATTCATTCGCAATAAAAAGAGTGGACAGTTTTTTGATCCTTCAAAATTGCATTCGCTTAATTTTGAAGGTGACTATTTTTCGGTTGCGGGTCCTTTAAATATTGCAAGGTCTCAGCAAGGAGAGCCTGTTATTTTTCAAGCAGGGGCATCGGAGAGTGGGAAAGCTTTTTCAGCTCTGACGTCAGATGTTGTGTTTGCGATTATGCCAACGATTGAAGAGGCAAAATCCTATTATCAAGATATAAAGAGAAGGGCCGTTGTGAATGGACGAACTGAAGATGAGTTAGTCGTCGTGCAAGGAATTAGTCCAATCATTGGGGATACTGAAGAAGAAGCTGGACAAAAATACGAAGAATTAGCTCGCTTAGTCACAATTGACCAAGCATTAGCTTTTTTAGGTCGTCATTTTGAACATCATGACTTTTCGCAGTATCCATTGGACGAACCATTTCCAGATTTGGGAACTTTAGGAGAAAATAGTTTTAAAAGTGACACCGATCGTATCAAGAAAGTTGCTAAAGAGCAAAATCTGACCTTAAGGGAAGTAGCTTTAATGGAAGCAACGCCGAAAACGCCATTTTTAGGGACGGCTGAACAAGTAGCTAACTTAGTTCAAAAATGGTATGAGGAAGAGGCTGTGGATGGATTTATGATCATCGCAAATCTGCCGAGTGAACTTCAACTTTTTGTAGAGCAAGTCGTGCCGATTTTACAACGAAGAGGGATTTTTAGAATGGAGTACGAAGGTGATACATTACGTGATCATTTGCAGCTACCATATGTTAACAATTGAAAAAAGCGCTAAAACTGTCTGGAAAATCATTTCAGGCAGTTTTTCTTTTGAAAAAATAGTGCATATTAAAAGCCTAATCGCTGCATCTTAATACTGAAGAAAGGAGTGCATGAATTTTGGTGAAATTAGCGTACGGTTCAGATTATAAATATATTCCAACGACATCTTTGAATAGCGGAAAAGGTGAGGAAGTAGCACCCGATGTATTTGTTTATACAATCCAAATTGTAAATATTGTATTGGTCGGGCAAAAAGGATTGAAAGATTTTGTATTAATTGATGCTGGCATGCCGAAAAGTAGCGAGAAGATTATAGAAGTGATAGAAGAACGTTTTGGGGAAGGAGCAGCTCCAAAAGCGATTATTTTAACGCACGGTCATTTCGATCATGTAGGTGCGGTCGTCGATCTTGTGGAGAAATGGCAGGTTCCTGTTTATGCACATGCTTTAGAATTTCCTTATTTAACGGGAAAGCAAGCATATCCTACTCCGGACACTTCAGTAGAAGGCGGGCTCGTGTCCAAAATGTCGACTATATTTCCGATTCAACCGATTCAATTAGGCAGTCATGTTCAAGCTTTACCTGCCGACGGAACGATTCCAGCGCTTCCAGAATTTCGTTGGCTCCCCACACCTGGTCATTCAGTGGGGCATATTTCATTATTTCGGGAGCGAGATCGTTTATTAATTGTAGGAGATGCTTTTATCACGGTAAAACAAGAGTATATGTATAAAGTTTACACGCAAGAAAAAGAGATGAGTGGACCTCCTCGTTACTTAACGCCGGATTGGGAAGCTGCTAAGAAGTCTGTAGAACAGTTAGCAGCCTTAAATCCGGAGATTGCAGTTGTCGGGCATGGTGTGACGATGCAAGGAGAAGAGTTGCGACAAGATTTAAAGAATCTTTTAGCTAATTTTGGTACACAAGCAATTCCGGCTTACGGGAAATATGTCTCTGAATAATGGTTGTAAATCTGTACAAAGAAATTTAGCTAAAGTTTTTCTGAACATCAAACTAAATTGACAAAAATTTTAGCCCTATATATTGTAGATAAAATGGAAAGCGCACCTATCGTTTTCTTTACGCCAGAAAAAATTCATCTATGTTTTTAGTAGATGAATTTTTTTCTGTTGTGAATGAGTTGTGCATAACTTGTAAATAACCTTTGTAAAGTCCCGATTTATCAGTTGTCGAAATGTGGAAACAAGGGTTGTGGATAATGTGTATAAAATTTTAAGACTAGCGTCCTACTTTACGATTGAAACACAATATGTTAGGGTATAAGTTAATAACAACACACAATATATAGTGTATTGGGCAGAAAAACATTCCTGGAACTTTTTCGAAAGTCAAGGGGTAAATACGATTTTTTCACGAAAATAAAATAGGAATTCACAAAAGAGTTACATATAGATATAACGGATTAAACAACAAGGGCGGATTTGGTGAGAAATAAATGTTGAAACCAGTAGGCCTATTTTTATTGAAATAAATGAAGCAAATTTTTATTAAGGAGAGAATACAATGACGACAGAAATGAAGATGACAGTGGTCGACCAATTAATCAATCAATTGCAAAGAGAATTCGGTGAAGAAAAGATTGCACCGTTAGTAAAAGTAAGTCAGCGCTGGCTCGAGAGAAATTTAGATGGTACGGATCGTGAATGGGCAAAGGCAATGATTTTAGAAGCGATTAGCTTTGTGGCGGAAGATGAAACATATTGGACATTTGTCGCTTCTCGCATTTATTTGGCGGAAGTCTATCGTCATGAAGAGTTGCAACGTGGACATGCAGTTTATACAAACTTTGCAAAGCATGTGGAAAAACTTGTATCTGAAGGTCTTTACGCATCATTTTTATTAGAAAAATATACAAAAGAAGAATTGAATGAATTAGGTAATTTAATTGTGCCTGAACGTGACAAGTTCTTCACATATATTGGATTAAAGACATTTATAGATCGCTATGTTGCGGTAGATTATGCGAAAAATCCTGTCGAATTGCCGCAAGAACGTTGGTTGGTCATTGCGATGACATTAATGCAAAATGAAACAGAAAATCGTCTTGAAAAAATTGCTGAGTCATATTGGGCAACAAGTAACCTATACATGACAGTAGCAACACCAACATTATCGAATGCTGGAAAGCCACATGGTCAATTATCAAGTTGCTTTATCGATACAGTCGACGACTCACTACAAGGAATTTACGACAGTAATACAGCTGTTGCGAATCTTTCAAAATATGGCGGCGGTATCGGTGTTTATATGGGGAAAGTACGTAGCCGTGGTTCAGCAATTCGCGGATTTAAAGGTGCATCTAGTGGTGTACTACCGTGGATTAAACAATTGAACAACACAGCAGTAAGTGTTGATCAACTTGGTCAAAGACAAGGTGCGATTGCAGTTTATTTAGATGTCTTCCATAAAGATATTTTCACATTTTTAGATTTGAAATTAAATAATGGTGACGAGCGTATGCGCGCACATGATATTTTCACAGGCGTTTGTTTACCAGACCTTTTTATGGAGCAAGTAGAAAAACGCGGTGAGTGGCATATGTTTGACCCACATGAAGTGCGTCAAGTAATGGGTTATTCTTTAGAAGATTTCTACGATGAAGAGCGTGGTCAAGGATCATTCCGTGAAAAGTATGAGGAATGTGTGAATAACCCGAACTTAAGTCGCGAAACAGTACCAGCGATTGAATTAATGAAACGTATTTTACGTAGTCAATTGGAAACTGGTACACCATTCATGTTCTACCGTGATGAAGTGAACCGTGCGAATGCCAACAAACATGAAGGTATGATCTATTCATCAAATCTATGTACAGAAATTGCACAAAATATGAGTGCAACAGAATTTGAATCCGTTACATTAGAAGACGATATTGTTGTCACGCGTTCAAAACCAGGAGATTTTGTTGTTTGTAACTTATCTTCTATTAACTTAGGGCGTGCAGTACCAGCGGACGTATTAGAGCGTTTAATTAAAATTCAAGTTCGTATGTTAGACAACGTTATAGAATTAAATAAAATTCCTGTCGTTCAAGCCGCAAGAACGAATAATAGATACCGTGGAATCGGTCTTGGTACTTTCGGTTGGCATCATTTATTAGCACTGAAAAACATTCAGTGGGAATCTGATGAAGCAGTTGAATTTGCAGATGAATTATATGAGAAAATTGCATTCTTAACAATCCAATCTTCAATGGAATTATCGAAAGAAAAAGGTGCTTATCCATTATTTGAAGGTTCAGATTGGCAAACAGGTAAGTATTTCGACTATAAAGGGTATGAAACAGCGGAATGGAACGCACTGCGTCAAGAAGTTGCCGAAAATGGGATGCGTAATGGCTATTTAATGGCGATTGCACCGAACTCATCAACGTCTGTCATTGCGGGCTCTACTGCATCCATCGACCCGATTTTTAAACCATTCTTCCATGAAGAGAAGAAAGATTATAAATTACCAAACGTAGCGCCAGACCTAGATCACAATACGTATAATGTTTATCGTCGTTCAGCTTATATTGTTGACCAACGTTGGTCTGTGAAACAAAACGCAGCACGACAAAAACATATTGACCAAGCTATTTCATTTAATATTTACGTTCCAAACACAATTCGTGCATCTGTACTACTTGATTTACATTTACAAGCATGGGATTCAGGTATGAAAACGTCTTACTATACACGTTCTAGTGCGACGGATATTGCGGAGTGTGAATGGTGTCATTCTTAATCGCTTATGCGACTTGGAGCGGCAATACACAAGAAGTAGCAGAATTGGTGGCGGAAACGTTAAAAACGTATGATATTGAGGCAGAACTTCATCGGATTGGAAGTGGTCCTGTCCCAGAAGTGGCCGATTATGACGGTTTATTAGTTGGGTCTTTTACATGGGAGAAAGGTGCCACACCAGATGAAGTGAAAGATTTCGTGTTAGACGTTGGATATAAACCTGAACATGTATATGTATTTGGAACAGGCGATACACAATTTGGAGGAGATGCGTTGTTTTGTAAAGCTGCGGTCAAATTGGCGAAGTTTTACAATTCAACCTATCCACCACTGAAAATAGAACAAAGCCCTAGAGGAACACAAGAAGTAGAAGTAGAAAACTGGGCGAAAGGAGTTTATCAACATTGGCAACACTTACACGCGTAAAAGTAATAGAGCCAGCTAATCCAAATAAATCTACAGCAATTTTTGGTGGAGAAGCAAGTGGGATTTTAAACTGGAATGACCTAGCTTACCCGCATTTTTATACATTGCGTCAAAAGATTCGTTCTTTATTCTGGACAGCAAATGAAGTAGATATGACGCAAGACGTTAAACAATTTCCAAATTTAACAGCGGCAGAACAAGATGCGTTTTTGAAGATTATCGGCTTACTAGCGACTTTGGATGGTCCGCAAACAACAATTGCTTTAAAATTATCTGATTTTACAACAGACCCATCCGTGAAATCTCTAATGGCAACAATCGCAGACCAAGAAAGTGAACACAATCATAGTTATGCTTACGTACTTTCTTCAGTAACAACTTTGGATAAACAAATTGCCTCTTTTGAAATGGGTCGTACAGATGAAGTATTAATGAAGCGTAATGAAAGAATCGTAGAAGTATATAACCAATTTGCGGAAAACCCGACAATTGAAACATCACTAAAAGCTATGGTTTACACAACTTTATTGGAAGGGCTATTTTTCTATAGCGGCTTCGCATTTTTCTACAACTTAGCTAGAAACCAAAAAATGGTTGGTACATCAACGATGATCAGCTATATCAACCGTGACGAATTACAACATGGTAAAGCGATTAGTGACATTTTCCGTGCAGCACTTGCAGAAAATCCGGAGTATAATACGGATGAATTTACAGAATGGATTTATGACCAGTTTAGACATTCTGTAGAGCAAGAAACCATTTGGAGTGAATATGTTTTAAAAGATATTGAGGGCATTGATTTAGAAGAAATGGCAGGCTATATTAAATACCGTGCCAATAAAATGCTACGTATGCTTGGTTTAAGTGAAATTTATCCCGAATATACGAAAAACCCAATGCGTTGGATTAAAGCGTATGTAGATAGCTTTGACGATACAAAAACAGATTTCTTCGAACAAGCATCACGTCAATACGTTAAAACAAGCGATTTAAACGGCTTCGACGATTTATAATATAAACGCATCATTGCCGGCTAACGAATAAGTTAGTCGGTTTTTTGACGTACTTTACATGAATAAATAATCGTTGATAAACTCCAAGCAAAGAGCTTAGGACTGTTCGCGCCCATGTTCAAAGAATTTCAGATGAAAAAAGTGGTGATTAATTGGTTGTTTTTATCAAAGATCTGCTAATTCGTTGATAAAGTGCTCTGAGTCGTTGATAAAGTATGTCGAGTCGTTGATAAAGTATGCTGAGTCGTTGATAAAGTATGTCGAGTCGTTGATAAACTACAGCAAGCGGCTTAGGATTGCTCTTGCTGAAGTTTGAAGGGTTTTCGGTAGGAAAAAAGTGATGGTTAATTGGTTATTTTTATCAAAAAATCTGCTAATTCGTTGATAAAGTGCTCTGAGTCGTTGATAAAGTATGCTGAGTCGTTGATAAACCGGCCCGATTCGTTGATAAAAAAAGGATTTCATAGACTTTTGTTGAAAAGAGTACAGTAGTAAGGAAGTTGTACGGAATGTTATGATGGAAAAGGAGCTGGCAACTATGGATTTTTCATTTACGGATGAACAGAAAATGTTAAGAAAAACAGTGCGCTCATTTGTCGATCAAGAAATCGTACCACATATTGCCGATTGGGATCGTGATGGTGCTTTTGATCCCGAAATTTATAAGCGATTAGCAGTGCTAGGTTTAATGGGCGTGTGTATCCCAACTGAATATGGTGGCAGTGGCATGGATTATAATGCATTAGCCATTGTTTGTGAAGAGTTAGAAAGAGGGGACACAGCTTTTCGAACGGCGGTGTCTGTGCATACAGGACTGAATAGTTTAACCTTATTACAATGGGGAAACGAACAGCAAAAAGAGAAGTATTTAATCCCTCAGGCGAAAGGTGAGAAAATAGGTGCTTACGGTTTAACGGAGCCAGGTGCGGGTTCAGATGTTGCAGCACTACAAACAACTGCCCGAAAAGAAGGCAATTATTATATTTTAAATGGTCAAAAGACGTGGATTTCGCTTTGCGATGTAGCGGATCATTTTTTAATATTTGCCTATACAGGCGACCGTTCCTTAAAGCATAAAGGTATTTCAGCATTTATCGTAGAACGTTCGTGGGAAGGTTTTTCCTCAAAAGCAATCAAAGGAAAACTTGGCATTCGATCAGGAAATACAGGAGGGTTGTTTTTTGAAGACGTTCAAGTACCAAAAGAGAATTTACTTGGTCAAGAAGGAGAAGGTTTTAAAATCGCAATGTCTGCGCTAGACAATGGCCGTTTTACAGTCGCAGCGGGGGCGGTTGGCCAAATTCAAGCTTGTTTAGAAGCGAGTGTCAAGTATTGCCATGAACGGGAAACTTTTGGTAAAGCAATTGGTCAACATCAACTCGTCCAGCAAATGATTGCTAAAATGGAAGCTGGCTATCAAATGAGTCGTTTGCTCGTTTATCGCGCAGGCGAAATGAAAAACAAAGGGCTACGCAATACGCGCGAAACGTCTTTAGCGAAATGGCAAGCTTGTCAATTTGCCAATGAAGCAGCGGATGATGCGGTGCAAATCCACGGAGCGTATGGCTATTCCAATGAATACCCTGTGGAACGTTTTTTACGCAATTCAAAAGCACCTGTTATTTATGAAGGAACACGGGAAATTCATACAATTATGCAAGCAGAGTATGCACTAGGTTATAGACAAGATAAGCCATTAAATCGAAATTTTCCGGCTTGGGATCAATCGTAAAAAAGGAGAAATTACATGAATCATTATTTAATGTATATTGACGGACAATGGGAAGGCGAACAATTAGAGACATTATCCGTCATTAATCCAGCAAATCGAAAAGTGATAGGAACAGTGCCTGTAGGCGGAGAAAAAGAAGCAAATGCAGCGATTGAAAGCGCTTATGAAGCGTTTCAAAGTTGGTCGAAAACGACTGCATATGAACGTGCGAACTACTTGAAAAGATTATATAACTTATTAATTGAACATCAAGAAGAATTGGCACAAATTATGACATTGGAAATGGGGAAACCGATTCAAGAATCGCGCGGGGAAGTATTATATGCGGCTTCTTATATCGAATGGTTCGCAGAAGAAGGGAAACGTGTTTATGGAGAAACGATTCCAGCACATGTACCCAATAAACGTATGCAAGTGTGGAAAAAACCAGTTGGTGTTGTCGCAGCAATTACACCGTGGAATTTCCCACTCGCGATGCTCACGCGAAAATTAGCCCCAGCACTTGCAGCAGGCTGCACATTTGTGATGAAACCATCTGGTGAAAGTCCAATTAGTGCCGTCAAACTAGCGGAATTATGTGAAAAAGCAGGCATTCCAAAAGGTGTGGTGAACTTAGTAACAGGTTCATCCTCTGCGATTGGCAATGCTTTTATGGAGAATGCAAAAGTCCGAAAGGTGACGTTTACAGGCTCAACGGGAGTTGGGAAACAACTGATTCAACAAAGCGCTGAACAAGTCAAAAAGCTGTCATTAGAATTAGGCGGGCATGCGCCAATTATTGTGTTAGACGATGCAGAGTTAGACGTGGCGGTAGCAGGGGCAATGGCTTCTAAATTCCGTAACGCAGGTCAAACCTGTGTCTGCGGTAACCGAATTTACGTTCAAGAAAAAGTGTATGAAGCTTTTTTAGAGAAATTTACGGCGGCTGTTGAAACTTTACGCATGGGTGATGGATCCGAAGAAACTGTTCAAATTGGTCCCCTCATTAATGACGAAGCGGTAGAAAAAGTGTCGACACATGTTGAAGAAGCTGTAAAAAGTGGCGCTACGGTGCTGACAGGTGGTAGGAAAAATCCAGAATTAGACGGTTCATATTATCAGCCAACTGTTTTACGTGATGCAACAGCAACCATGCTTGTGATGAACGAAGAAACATTTGGTCCAGTCGCACCAGTCCAAAAATTTACAACGATCGAAGAAGTAATCGAACTTGCGAATGATACACCTTATGGATTAGCCGCTTATGTCTTTACAGAAAGCATAAGTAAAGGCACGACATTAATCGAACACCTAGATTATGGTATTGTTGGTTGGAATGATGGTGCTCCTTCAGCCGCGCAAGCTCCGTTTGGTGGCATGAAAGAAAGTGGTATCGGGCGTGAAGGTGGAAAAGAAGGAATTGAAGGTTTTTTAGAAACACAATATGTATCGATTGGCATAAATTAATTTGAAAACCTTTCTATTGCAAGTGATCATTTGCAATGGAGAGGTTTTTCTTGATGAGGGGCTCTTGGAAAGGAGTGGTGTTGTGGAATTGTTCGAGAGCTTTGAACGGTGAATTATTTTGCTGAACGGCGGAATAATTTTTTAAGCGACGAATAAATATCTTCAGTAATCGAATCATTTCACTGAACGATGAATTAATTGCCCGAACGGTCGAATCAAGCCTCTGAACGGCGGAATAAATTTTTAAACGGCGAATTATTCTCGTCAGTAGCCGAATCATTCCGCTAAACGGCGAATCATTTTCTCCAGCAGCCGAATCATTCTGTTAAACGACCGAATCAGTACTCAAAAAAAGACACACTCTTTCTGCGAGAATGTTCAAATTCAATTTGAATAAATCAGCTTTTAATTTAAGAAAAAAGCTATTTTGAAAAATATTTTTCAGGAAAAATTTCGACAACAGCAAATGCGATGATGAAAACAATGAAAGCGGATACATATTAAATAGACTTTTCTAAATTACCAGTAAATTTATAAAAATCAGTTGACTTAGATTTGAATCCGTTATAAGATAGCTTCAATCTTAATTTCAGGCATGACACATAAGCTAAATTAAATAGAAAAATCATTGATGAGGTTAAAGTGAATTGGACTTGTACATTTCAGAGAGCTAGTGGTTGGTGAGAACTAGTAATACAACTTTTCGCGACATCCCCTCGGAGTGAGTGACTGAACGAATTTCTATTAGGTCATTCCGGGCGTATATCTTAAACGCTCGTTAGCAAAGAATAGAACTTGTATAAGTTTTGTTCATGAGGTAGCAGCAATGCTATAAAACAAGGGTGGTACCATGAAAGCTTCTTTCATCCCTGTATCAAGACCAAATTATGTCTTGATGCAGGTTGAGAGAGGCTTTTTTTATTTAAAAAAACGTCAGGAGGAGTTTTCGGATGGATACTGGAGGTCAAGCAATGAAAGTGTTACAAGAAGAAACGTGTCAAAAAGAAAATAATGAAGTTAAAAATGGGTCTCAAGTACTCATTCAAGCTTTAAAAAATCAAGGAGTAGAAGTTATTTTTGGTTATCCTGGCGGAGCAGTGTTGCCAATCTATGATGCACTTTATCAAAATCCAATCTCACATGTGCTTGCTAGACATGAACAAGGAGCAATCCACGCAGCAGAAGGTTATGCACGTGTTTCTGGTAAAACGGGTGTTGTTATCGCAACATCAGGTCCAGGAGCGACAAACCTTGTAACAGGTATTACAGACGCGATGATGGATTCCTTGCCACTCGTTATTTTTACAGGGCAAGTTGCACAAAGAGTAATTGGAACAGATGCATTCCAAGAAGCAGACATCATTGGCATTACACAACCAATTACAAAACATAATTATCAAGTGACGGATATAAAAGACTTACCGAGAATTATTAAAGAAGCTTTTCATATCGCTTCGACCGGAAGAAAAGGTCCAGTACTCGTAGACATTCCAAAAAACATTGCGGAAGGCACATTTACTTTTGAAGCGGAACCTGAAATTAATTTACCAGGCTATCAACCGACGACGAAACCGAATTACTTACAAATACAAAAAGCCGTGCAAGCTATTTCAACAGCTGAAAAGCCAGTTGTACTTGCGGGAGCGGGCATTTTACATGCAGGGGCAGTAGAAGAGTTTAAGCAGTTTATAGAGCAAAACCAATTGCCAGTCGTCAACACATTGCTTGGACTTGGAAGTATTCACGGAGAGCATCGCCAATTTTATGGCATGGCGGGCATGCATGGCACATATGCTGCGAATATGGCAATTTCCGAATGTGATTTACTCGTGAATATCGGTGCAAGATTCGATGATCGATTGACTGGAAATTTAGCAAGTTTTGCACCACACGCAAAAGTGATTCATATTGATATTGATCCAGCGGAAATTGGCAAGAACGTTGATACTGAAATTCCAATTGTTGCAGATGCGAAAGAAGCTTTACAAGCATTATTGAATCATCAATTGGAAGCACCACAAACAGCTTCATGGATGAAACATTTAGACCAATTAGCATTAGAACACCCGCTTTGGTATAAAGAAGATGAAGAAGCGTTACTACCGCAGCAAGCACTTCAATACATTCATGAAATTACACAAGGCGACGCGATTGTGACGACGGATGTTGGGCAACACCAAATGTGGGCAGCTCAATACTATGCATTAAACAATCCAGATCATTGGGTGACATCAGGCGGGTTAGGAACGATGGGCTTCGGTTTCCCAGCAGCGGTTGGTGCACAAATTGCTAAGCCAGATAAAAAAGTTGTCGCAATTGTTGGAGATGCAGGTTTTCAAATGACAACGCAAGAGCTTTCTTTATTGCAAGAATTCAGAATACCTGTAAAAATTGTAATACTAAATAATCAAATGCTCGGTATGGTAAGACAGTGGCAACAAACATTTTATGAGGAACGTTATTCACAGTCACTCGTACCTGTTCAACCTGATTTCGTGAAGCTAGCAGAAGCGTATGATTTGAAAGGTTATCTCATCGATAATCCAAGTAAAGCGGAAGCAATTTTCAAAGAAGCACTTTTAAGTGACGAGCCAGCACTCATTGATTGTCGAGTGAAGCAATTGGAAAACGTCTATCCGATGGTTGCACCAGGTAAAGGATTAAGTGACATGATTGGAGTGAATCCGAAATGAAAAGAGTTATTACAGTAACGGTCATCAATCAAAGTGGTGTTTTGAATCGCGTCACTGGTTTATTAATGAAACGACAATTCAATATCGAAAGCATAACAGTCGGTCATACAGAACAACCAGATATTTCCAAAATGACATTTCTCGTCAATGTAGAAGATGAACGAAAACTAGAACAATTGACGAAGCAATTACAAAAACAAATCGATGTTATCAAAGTAGATGACATTACAGATAAATCGATCGTCATGCGTGAATTGGCACTTATTAAAGTGATGTCACCCGCCAACTTAAGAGGTGAAATGAACAGCCTAGTTGAACCATTTCGAGCAACGATTTTGGATGCAGGGCGAAATGTAGTTACGTATCAAGTGACAGGTAATCCAGAAAAAATAGAGGCCTTCATCGAATTGGTGAAACCTTATGGCATTAAAGAGTTAACTCGCACAGGCGTCACAGCATTTGTCAGAGAGACACAAAAAACGGAAAAACCACAGTTATCAATTTTAAAATAAACTAATTTAATGGGGGAATTTACAATGGCAAAAATGTATTATAACGACAATATCAGCGAAGGTGTTTTACAAAATAAAAAGGTTGCAGTCATCGGTTATGGTTCACAAGGTCATGCACATGCACAAAACTTAAAAGACTCAGGATTTGACGTAGTTGTTGGTGTTCGTCCAGGGAAGTCATTCGATGCAGCGAAAGAAGACGGCATGGAAGTTAAAACAGTAAAAGAAGCGGCAGAAGCAGCAGATGTTGTCATGATCTTACTACCAGATGAGCGTCAAAAGAAAGTGTATGAAGAAGAGATTGAGCCAGCATTAACGAAAGGAAAATCACTCGTTTTCGCACATGGTTTTAATGTTCACTTTGGCGAAATCAAACCACCGGCAGATGTTGATGTGTTCTTAGTCGCACCGAAAGGACCAGGCCATTTAGTACGCCGTACATTTGAAGCCGGTGCAGGAGTCCCAGCACTATTTGCAGTATATCAAGACGCATCAGGTGAAGCACAAGACGTAGCACTTGCTTATGCAAAAGGAATTGGATCAGCTCGTGCAGGTGTACTTGAAACGACATTTAAAGAAGAAACGGAAACGGATCTATTCGGTGAGCAAGCTGTATTATGTGGCGGAACGACAGCGCTTGTTAAAGCGGGCTATGAGACGCTAGTAGAAGCGGGTTACCAGCCAGAACTTGCTTATTTTGAAACATTGCATGAGTTGAAGCTCATCGTTGATTTAATGTACGAAGGTGGATTATCGGGAATGCGTTACTCGATTTCAGATACAGCACAATGGGGTGACTATGTTGCAGGAGAACGCGTCATTGATGCAGGAACGAAAGAGCGTATGAAACAACTACTTGCTGAAATTCAATCAGGAGAATTTGCAAGAGGTTGGATTGCAGAAAACGAAAATGGACGTCCGAATTTCAATGCCATCACAGAAAAAGAAGAACAGCATAGTATTGAACAAGTTGGTGAAAAATTACGTGATATGATGCCATTTGTCAATACGCCGAAAAAACAGCAGAAAGAAGTGATTGCGAGTGCGAAAGATTGACATATTTGACACCACACTAAGAGACGGTGAGCAAGCGGCTGGTATTAACCTAAATACATCGGAAAAATTAGAAATTGCAAAGCAGTTAGAACGTTTTGGCGCAACGATTATTGAAGCAGGGTTTCCTGCTTCATCGCCAGGCGACTTCGAAGCAGTGAAACGCATTGCCGATACTGTAAAAGGTTCGATCGTCACAGGGCTTGCACGTACTGTCCAAAGTGATATTGATGCAGTATGGGAAGCAGTGAAAGGTGCAGAACAACCGCATATTCATACATTTATTGCAACTTCTCCCATTCATATGGAATTTAAATTGAAAAAAACACCCGAACAAGTTATTGAACAAGCAGTGGAAGCTGTAAAATATGCAACAAAGAAATTTTCTTTAGTGCAATGGTCAGCAGAAGATGCATTTCGTTCTGATAAAGAGTTTCTCGTACGCATCGTCAATGAAGTGATTCAAGCGGGAGCAACGACGATTAATATTCCAGATACAGTCGGTTATGCAACACCTGCTGAATACGGTGCATTGTTTAAATACTTAAAAGAAAATGTGCGTGGGATTGATAAAGTAAAATTATCCGCACATTGCCATAATGATTTAGGAATGGCGACTGCTAATACGATTGCGGCAATTGAAAATGGCGCAGATCAAGTAGAAGGTACGATTAACGGCATTGGAGAACGTGCAGGAAACGTTGCATTAGAAGAAATTGTTGTAGCACTTCATACGCGTAAAGATTTTTATAATTTCACGACAGACGTAACGTTAAATGAAATTAAACGTACGAGTCAATTGGTTAGTCAATTAACAGGTGTTGTCATTCAGCCGAATAAAGCAATCGTTGGGAAAAATGCTTTTGCACATGAGTCAGGTATTCATCAAGACGGTATGCTGAAACATCCTGAAACGTATGAAATTGTCACACCAGAGTTAATTGGAGAAAAAGCGGCTCCGTTAGCACTTGGAAAACATTCAGGTCGTCATGCATTTAAAGATCGTGCTGTGTCGATGGGCTTTGATTTAGATGATGACAAAATTAATGCAGCGTTTAAAGCATTTAAAGAATTGGCAGATAAGAAAAAAGAAATTACAGAAGATGATTTATTCATTTTATTTACAGATCAGCAAATTGAAAGCGAAAGTACAGCACTTTACCAATTACAAAATGTGCAAGTTCAATATGGTACTTCCAATATCCCGACAGCAACGATTGTGGCAGTCACTCCTAATGGTGAAACAGTTAGCAAAGCATCAACTGGTTCAGGCTCAGTGGAAGCAATTTTCAATACGCTAGAGGAATTGGTGCAAGGAAAAGTGCATATTCTTGATTACCGTGTTTCATCGGTCGGAAGAGGACGGGATGCACTTGGTGAAGCTTATGTGAACTTAAGTTATAACGGACAAACATCTACAGGAAGAGATGTAGCACAAGACGTTTTAGAAGCATCGGCAAAGGCCTATTTAAATGCCGTTAACCGTCATTTAATTAAACAAGACATTCGACAAAAAGAGCAGGAAGTTGTTTCCTAGCTTATAACAATCACTTAAAGGAGAGATTTTTATGGAGAAGAAAATTGCAGTTTTACCCGGAGATGGTATTGGACCAGAAGTGATGGAGTCGGCACTGAAAATTTTACAAGTCATTGGCAGACGTTTTAAACATACATTTCATGTAGAGTATGGTGCGATTGGCGGCGAAGCAATCGATAAATTCCAAAGTCCATTGCCTGAAGATACCGTTCGACTTTGTGAGCGTAGCGATGCAATTCTTCTCGGGGCAGTGGGCGGAGACAAGTGGCAAAAGAATGAAGCGAATATGCGACCAGAAAAAGGATTACTAGGGCTACGTAAACATTTCGACTTCTTTGCCAATTTACGACCAGTAGACACTGTACCTTCACTTGTGAAAGCCTCTCCTTTAAAAGAAGAGATTGTGGAAGAAGTCAATATGCTGATCGTTCGTGAATTAACAGGAGGTCTTTACTTTGGAGAACCAAGTCGTCGTACGGAAAAATCAGCGGTAGACACACTCGTTTATACGAGAGAAGAAATTGAAAGAATTGTAGAAAAAGCTTTTGAACTTGCGAGACTACGTAAAGGGAAAGTAACTTCCGTTGATAAAGAAAACGTTCTACAGTCTAGTAAATTATGGCGAGAAATTGTAGAAGAGAAGAAGCAAGGTTATCCAGATGTTGAAGTGGAGCATATGTTAGTCGACTCTGCAGCAATGCAGCTTGTGACAAATCCCGCGGCATTCGACGTCATCGTTACGGAAAATATGTTCGGTGATATTTTAAGTGATGAAGCGTCTGTTATTACAGGCTCTCTTGGCATCATGCCTTCTGCCAGCTTAGGCGCAGATGGGTTCGGAATGTATGAACCAGTTCACGGCAGTGCACCTGATATTGCAGGTCAAGGGAAAGCAAATCCAGCTGCAGCCATTTTATCTGTTGCGATGATGTTAAAATACTCCTTTAAATTAGAGGATGAAGCGGCGGCAATTGAAGAAGCTGTGTATAAAGTATTTGAGGATGGCTTCTATACGGCGGATTTAGCTTCAGCTACAGACCGTGTATTATCAACGGATGAATGGACACAACGCGTGTTAGAAGAACTAGATTTACAATCAGTAAGTAATGATATTATGTTTACGTATATGTAAAAAAAGGAGACGAGACGAATGGCGCAAACAATTATTGAAAAAGTGTGGAATCAACATGTTGTCTATGAAGAAGAAGGGAAGCCAGATTTATTATACATCGATCTTCATCTCTTGCATGAAGTCACTTCACCGCAGGCTTTTGAAGGTTTGCGCCTCGCGAATCGTAAAGTACGACGACCAGATTTATGTTATGCAACGATGGACCATAATGTACCGACGACAAACTTACCACATTTTAAAGATCCGATTGCCAAAAAGCAAGTAACGACTTTAGAGAAAAATTGTCAAGAATTTGGTATTGAATTGGCACATATGGATCACCCGGATCAAGGAATCGTTCATATTATCGGTCCAGAATTAGGGCTGACGCAACCTGGAAAAACAATCGTTTGTGGAGACAGCCATACTTCTACTCACGGTGCATTTGGTGCCATTGCATTTGGTATCGGAACGAGTGAAGTGGAGCATGTTTTATCGACGCAAACATTATGGCAATCGAGACCGAAAACGATGGAAGTACGCATTAATGGTGAACTAGGATTTGGCGTCACAGCGAAAGATATTATTCTAGCAATTATTGCGAAGTTTGGCATCGGTGTTGGTACGGGTCATATTATTGAATATACAGGTGATGCGATTAAAGGCCTTTCCATGGAAGAAAGAATGACGATTTGTAATATGTCTATTGAGGCTGGGGCGAAAGCGGGATTAGTAAGCCCTGATGAAACGACAATCAATTATTTAAAAGGTAGAAGATATGTACCAACAGGCGAGGAATTTGAAGAAGCGACTGCTAAATGGTTATCCTTTGCGACAGATGAAGGTGCGACATATGATAAAATCGTTGAAATCGATGCTTCTGAAATTGAGCCATTTGTTACTTGGGGAACGAATCCTTCGATGGGTTCAGGCATTTCACAAGCTGTTCCAACAAAGGCTGACTGTACGACAGAAGCCGATCGAGATGCTTTAACAAATGCTCTTACGTATATGGATTTAGAAGAAGGCATGCCGTTAACAGATATAGAAATCCAACACGTCTTTATCGGCTCATGTACAAATGCGAGATTAAGTGATTTACAAGCAGCAGCAACTGTAATTGAAGGGAAAAAGGTTCATCCGAATGTCCGTGCAATCGTTGTTCCTGGTTCGCGCACTGTGAAAAAACAGGCGGAAGAACAAGGGCTAGATCAGGTTTTCTTAGCGGCGGGATTTGAATGGAGAGAATCAGGTTGTAGTATGTGTTTAGCGATGAATGATGATTTTGTACCGGCGGGCGAAAGATGTGCTTCTACATCGAATCGAAACTTCGAAGGTCGTCAAGGTGCAGGTTCAAGGACGCATTTAGTAAGTCCACCGATGGCTGCGGCAGCTGCAATTGCAGGACATTTTGTAGACGTTAGGAAAGTCAATGCTGTAAACGCATAACAACGATTGAGGAGGAGTTAGGATGAAACCTATTAATCAGGTGACGAGTATTGTGACGCCATTAAACCGTACAAATGTCGATACCGATCAAATTATATCGAAGGAATTTTTAAAGCGCATTGAACGCACTGGATTTGGCAAATATTTATTTTATCATTGGCGTTTTGATGAAAATGGTGAGGAAAAGAAAGATTTTGTATTGAATGACCCACGTTATAAAACATCTACGATTCTAGTAGCGCATGACAACTTTGGTTGCGGCTCATCAAGAGAACACGCACCTTGGTCGATTAGTGATTACGGTTTTCAAGTTGTCATCGCGCCAAGCTTCGCTGATATTTTTTACAGTAACTGTATGAAAAATGGCTTACTACCCATTCGTTTGAAAATGGCGGAAGTAGAGCAAATATTGGCGAAAAGTGAAGACAATACGTATCAACTAGATGTGAACTTGGAAAATCAAACTGTTGTCACAGAAGACGGTACAACGTATACATTCGACATCGATCCATATTATAAAAAAATGTTGTTGAATGGTTGGGATGAGATTAGCCTAACATTTCAATACGAAGATGCGATTCAACGTTACGAAGAGTGCATGAAAACAAGTTAAGGTGAGGGAAGACACGATTCTAAAATAAATAGAGTCGTGTCTTTTTATTTGGGTATATTCAACGAAGTGGCGGGTTAGTTCCCCGAAGTTCCGTCCGAATTCAACAAAGTAGGTTAGATCCACTTGCATTTCCATATTAGCGGACGCAAAAAGAGTAGGGGGATGTTTGTTATACTAGTCATTAGGAGGCGATATCAATGAGGATCGGATTAATTGGATGCGGCGCAATTGGACAGTTTTTATTAGAAAAAGTAAATTGTGAAAAAGTCTTACCAGGTTTTACAATTACTTCTCTATTAGACGAACGACTTTCTGCTAAAGATAAACTACATTCGGTATGTGCATCGCATGATGTTACACTGGTACAGCAAGTAGGCGCTTTTTTAGATGGCCCTGTTGATTTAATTGTAGAGTGTGCCAATGTTGAAGCAGTAAAAACATACGCTACGCATGTATTAACGAAAAAGCCTTTCGTTGTTGTTAGTGTAGGAGCATTTGTGGATGAAAGTTTTTATAGAAGTTTACAGCAACTTGCTGAGGAAAATGGTACAACTTTATATATCCCGACGGGTGCGATTGGAGGCGTTGATCTCGTTCAAGCTGCAAACACATTGGGTAGACTTGAACAAGTGAAATTGATTTCTAAAAAGCCGGCCGCAGCGTTAACAGATCGTGAAAGTAACGAAGCAATTGTTTTATTTGATGGAACGGCCGCGGAAGCGATTGAAAAGTTTCCAAAAAATATTAATGTATCGATTACGCTCGCTTTGGCGGGAGTTGGCATGGAGCGAACGAGGGTGGAAGTCATACAAGATCCTACCCAAACTCGTAATAGTCATTCGATAGAAATTATAGGAGCTTTCGGTCGAGCGACGTTACAAATTGAAAATGAACCATTGCCGACAAATCCAAAGACGAGTATGTTGACAGCACTCAGTATTTTACAAACTTTAAAACAAGTGAAAAGCCATACTAAAATCGGTTGAGTATAAAAAAAGTACATCTCTTCGTTGGGGTCGTGAAGTAGGTTTGATTTGAGAATAAACCCTATTTATCGTGCAATGCACAAAATAAAATATTTTCTAAAAATTCATTGACAATATAATTTGATTCCATTAATATTAAGGGACACGAAATAAAAAAGGAGGCGATGAGCATGAATAACTTATACGTAGTAAAAAAAGTACAACAATTAAATAATGCATGTGAATCTAGCCTGTCCTTTTACCAAACAATTTAAAGCGAATTGCGTATATGGTCATTTAGGTGTGGATTTATGCCTACTTGACCTTTTTCGTATAGGAAGACACCATTTCGAAAACAGGAGTGGTGTCTTTTTGTGTTTGGTATGGGCGGGAATAGTTTCGTAAATAAGAAAAAAGGGGTACAAAATATGTTTAATGTGTTTTTTAAGCTGAAATGGTTTTTTAAAGAGCATCGGAAGCAATATACGCTCGCGATTATTTTATTAATGGCAGCCAGTGCAATTGAAATTATGCCTCCATGGATATTGGGGAAAGCCATTGATGATATGACAGGTGGCAGTATGACCGCACTCATTGTTTTACGCTATGCTGGGCTAATTGTGTTGGCGGCACTCGTGAGCTATGTCTTGAATTTTATATGGCAATACCGTTTATTTGGCGGTGCAATTGCATTGGACCGTATTTTACGTAAAAAGCTGATGCATCAATTTTTGAAGATGACGCCAACATTTTATGAGAAAAATCGAACTGGGGATTTGATGGCGAAAGCGACGAATGATTTGAATGCAGTGACGATGACAGCTGGATTTGGAATTATGACGCTCATCGATTCAACTGTTTATATGGTCTTAATTATTTTAGCGATGGGCTTTTTCATCTCATGGAAATTAACATTTTTTGCGATGTTACCGATTCCGATTATGGCGATTCTCATTCAATATTTGGGGAAAATTGTTCATGAACGGTATATGACTGCACAAGCAGCATTCGGTGAAATGAATGATAATGTACTGGAATCAATCGCCGGAACACGTGTCATTAGGGCATATGTTCAAGAGCGTCAAGACGAAGCGCGTTTTGGTGCAATGAGCCAAGATGTTTTTGATAAAAATATGCGTGTAGCTTATATCAATGGTTTATTTATGCCAATTACGAAAATTGGTACGGGGGTTTGTTATGTCATTGCTTTAGGTTTAGGGGCCGTTCTTGTCTCAAACGGGGAAATGACAGTTGGCCAATTGGTTTCATTTAACGTCTATTTAGGGCTTGCAGTATGGCCGATGTTTGCGATTGGTGAATTGATTAACGTTATGCAACAAGGAAGTGCATCATTAGATCGTGTACAAAATACGTTGGAATACGAGGCAGATGTAAAAAATGATGCTACACCTGCGTACACAACGGAGCCTGAGACAATTGGGTTTAATCAATTTTCATTCCAATATCCATTGTCACAAATAAAAAATTTAGAGCAAATTTCATTGCGTTTACAAAAAGGTGAAACGCTTGGCATTGTTGGGAAAACAGGAGCGGGGAAAACAACTTTCATTCGTCAATTACTGCGTGAATACCCATTAGGTGATGGTGAAATTGTCATTAATGATCATGACTTATCAATGTTAACGAAAGAACAAATTTTAGATTGGATTGGTTATGTACCACAAGATCATGTGCTGTTTTCCAGAACGATTCGTGAAAATATTTTATTTGGAAAAGAAGATGCAACTGAGGAAGAAATTATCGAAGCGATTCGTTTAGCCGATTTTGAGAAGGATTTGGGGAACTTACCACTTGGCATTGAAACGCTCGTCGGAGAAAAAGGAGTTTCTTTATCAGGTGGACAAAAGCAGCGTGTATCGATTGCAAGAGCACTTATTAAAAACCCTGAAGTGCTTATATTGGATGACTCTTTATCAGCAGTGGACGCCAAAACAGAGACGAAAATTATTGAAAATATTCAAACAGAGCGCGCGGGCAAAACAACGATTATCACGACGCATCGTTTAAGCGGGATTCAACATGCGGATGAAATTATCGTGTTAGATGACGGGATAATAGTTGAACATGGAACGCATGAACAATTACTACAACTTGGCGGTTGGTATAAAGAACAATACGATCGTCAACAGCTAGAGGAGGTAAAAAAATGAGTACATCCAAACGCCTCTATTTATACGCTTTGAAATTTAAAAAGACCATTTTAATCGGTTTACTGTTATTAACCTTGGCTGTTGTCGCGGATGTAGCAGGTCCATTTATTGCGAAACATATTATTGATAATTATATGACGCCTGGCAATATTGAAATGAAGCCGATTATCGTACTATTAATTATTTTCTTTTCATTGTCGATTTTGACCGCAGTTTTCCGTTTCTTTATGAACATTTATTTGCAACGGGGTTCGAATGGCGTTGTGAGGGAAATGCGAAATGATGTTTTTGGTCATATTCAAACATTACCAATCGAGTATTTTGATAATTTACCAGCGGGTAAGATTGTGGCACGAGTTACGAATGATACAGAAGCATTACGCAATTTGTATGTCACAGTGTTGTCGCAATTTGCAACGAGCTTGATTACCATCGGCGGGGTTTATATTGCTTTATTTATTCTAAATTGGAAAATGGCGTTATTTGCTTTAATTCTCATCCCAATCGTTTATTTTTGGATGATTTTATACCGCAAATATGCCGCTACGTATAATCATGTTATCCGTACGAAAATTGCTGATTTAAATGCGATGATTAATGAATCGATTAATGGGATGACGATTATTCAAGCATTTAGACGCGAAAAGCAAATGACTAAAGAATTTGATGACATGAATGATGAGCATTATGAATACAACCGAAAACTATTGGTGCTTGATTCCGTTACATCATTTAACTTAGTTGGGTTTTTACGCTTATTGATGTTCGCAGTTTTCGTTTACTTCTTTGGGATGCAGTCGGTTAGTTTACCTGAAGCGGTGTCAGCGGGAACATTATACGCGTTTGTCGATTATATTACACGATTATTTAGTCCGATTACGAATTTAGTGAATCAGTTTTCACAACTAGAACGTTCATTAGTAGCAGGTTCTCGTGTATTTGAATTGTTGGATGTAAAGGGCGAGCCGGTAAGTGATCAGAAAATTGAACGTTACGAAGGGAATGTGACATTTGATAATGTTTCTTTTGCTTATCAAAATGATGAATATGTATTGAAAAATATTCAATTTGAAGCGAAAAAAGGTGAAACGATTGCGCTCGTTGGTCATACAGGCTCGGGAAAAAGTTCAATCATTAACTTACTGTTTCGATTTTATGATCCGCAAAAAGGGCGTATTTTAATTGATGGGAAAGATATTAACCAACTTCCTAGACAAACGATTCGTGCGCATATGGGCATCGTCTTACAAGATCCCTATTTGTTTACAGGAACAATTGGTACAAATATTAGTTTAAATGACGAGAGAATTTCTAAAGAAACGATTGAACAAGCGCTTGCAGCTGTTGGAGGAGATAGAGTTTTATCGAAGTTTGAAAAAGGTGTTGATGAACCGGTCATTGAAAAAGGAAGTACATTATCATCTGGTCAACGCCAACTGATTTCCTTTGCGAGAGCTTTAGCATTTGATCCGGCCATTTTAATACTAGATGAAGCGACGTCAAACATTGACTCTGAAACAGAGGAGATCATTCAACATGCGATGGATGTGTTAAAAGAAGGGCGCACCACTTTCATCATTGCGCACCGACTGTCAACAATCAAAAATGCCGATCAAATTTTAGTTCTAGATCGTGGAGAAATTGTTGAACAAGGTACACATGATGAGTTAGTAGCAGAGGGCGGGCGTTATGAACAAATGTATCGTCTACAATCTGGTGCGTTATCATAATTGATATTTAAAGGAACTGTTGCAGTTCATCACGATAAGTGAATCAACTGCAACAGTTTTTCATAAACTAATAAAGAAAGCGCTCTCATTTCGGGGTGTATTATAATGGAAGTAAGGATGAGTAGATTTATACGTTTTAATATCGGAATAGTTAGTATTATCGGAATGTAAATAGATGATTGAAGGGAGGAATCATGATGCAAGAGCCGGCTGTCATTGAAGAAGTAAAAAGAGGTTTAAATTTACCGAATGCATATGTGGAAAAACTGGGAATTGCTGGTAGGATGACGAATCTAAATTATTTAATGTAAATAGATGATGAGCGTTTTATCGTCCGCATTCTTTTAATTTATTTTCATAGACATTGTATAAAGAAAATGAAGGAGACCATTTCAGCTTATATGGTTTGCATCGATTCGAACGAGCGAAAGAAAATTTATACATTTACAAATATCAGTATATAGAAGAAAAGGATGCTGCACAATAGTATTTCAATAAAATAGTTTATGAAGAAAGTAGTGGCAATTCCTAGAGAATAGCTGCTGCTTTTTTTATGTTATCCCTTTATATATCAACCATTTTCTAATGAGTGGGCATATTTAAAATCTTTGATAACTTTATGAAACCGTTTACTATTTACATTAAAAATGTTATCTTTGAAAAGTCTAAAAAAAATAGAACTTATCAAACACTTCCAAATTAGTGAAGTTGTTTTTTCTTATGTGAAACGTTTCACAACAATGAAGTTTTAAAAAATAGGAATTTGGAGACGTCTTTCACGTTGTTTCTGAAAAGAAGGAGGATTTTTCTATGGATTTTTCGCCTTGGGTATTATTTACAGATATCGGATTGGTGGCAATTTTACTACTTGTTGGAACAATTTTGCGTGCTAAAGTAAAATTTATTCAACAAATGTTTTTGCCTGCTAGTATTATCGCAGGAATTTTAGCACTTGCATTCGGACCAAATGGCTTGGGCCTGTTACCCTTCTCAAAGCAAATTGAGACGTATCCAGGTATTTTAATTGCGATTATTTTCGGTACTTTACCATTATTATCTCCGAGAATTGATTGGGTAGCGATTAAAACAAGAGTTGGTAGTATGTGGGCTTACTCACAACTTGCGATGTTATTAATGTGGGGTGGGGGCTTACTTTTCGCATTAGTGCTACTAAACCCATTTTGGAGTGAGTTGCACGGTGGATTTGGTTTATTACTCGCTGCTGGTTTCGTAGGTGGTCATGGAACGGCTGCCGCAATTGGTGATACATTTGCAAGAAGCGGATGGGAAGAAGCAACATCTCTAGCAATGACTTCTGCAACAGTGGGCATCATCAGTTCGATTTTAATCGGGATTTTATTTATTAAAAATGGTTCATCTAAAGGCCATACATCATTTTTATCGTCTTTCTCAGATTTACCAAATGAACTGCGCACAGGTTTAATTCCCCCTGGATCACGTTCGAAATCTGAAACGGATACGGTATCGTCCATTTCGATTGATCCATACGTGTTCCATTTATCAATCGTTGTCGTCATTGCGTTAGGTGGATATTATTTAAGCCAACTTGGTGAAAAATTATTACCGAGTGTTGCAATTCCTGCATTTTCTTTAGCTTTTCTTGTAGGTTTAGTCGTCAAAAAGATTTTAAATTCTACCAATACGGAAAAATATGTCAGTACAGATGTTGTGAACCGTATTAGTGGGAGTGCGACTGATATTTTAGTAGCATTTGGAATCGGATCAATTAGTTTAGGTGTTGTTGTTGATTATGCAGTGCCGTTAATATTATTATTTATTTTCGGTTTGTTTTATGCATTTATGTTCTTTTCGATTTTCTCCAAGAAGTTTTTCGAACAATATTGGTTTGAAAAAGGAATCTTTACTTGGGGTTGGACGACTGGAACGGTTGCGATGGGCATGGCCTTACTTCGCATTGTCGATCCAAAAGCTGAAAGTAAAACATTGGATGATTATGGATTAGCTTATATTCCAATCGCTCCTGTAGAGATTTTACTCGTTACATTTGCGCCGATGTTAGTATTAAGCGGACAAGGTTGGTTATTCGTCTTAATCGTCGCAGCGGCAGGCGCATTAATTTATGGTATGGCACGCCGTTATAAATGGCTAAATCACGCTAAATAAATGAAACATCCGAATTTGAGGTAACTCTTTATTCGGATGTTTTTTTATGATGAAATCAAACATTATGAACGTTAAATAAGCTGGAAAATGCTATACTTTATTTACAGCGCTTGTGCGGAATACTATAGAAATGAGGGGAAAACAATGGGTTTTCTAAAGAATATAATTGAAAAACTACAAATCAATAAGAAAAATAAGTATTATTTGAATTTATATTATCCAAAACATGTTTATGATAGTCTCGCTAGACGTGAAGTACAAATGATTCTTCGTCAGTTCAATGAATTATTTTATGAAGCCTATCCAGAAACATTGAATAGTCAAGGGGCATTTCATTTTATTAAACCAACAACGCACGGCAAACAGTATGAAGTGAAACGAGATTTGGCCTTATATAAATCGAGAAATGTGCGTAAAAAGGAGCTACATAAAATAGAAGAATTTTTAAACTTGAAGTATATAATGGAAGAGCAGATTGCATTTTATACGTATCATTGGAATAAAGCTGCACATATTCAAAAACAAATCGAGCAAGAAAGTTACACATCATTTTTCCCGCAACTTTATGACAATCGTAAATCGTATTTAATGGATGTTCAACAACAATGTACAGAGCAAGTGACGCAACTAAAGCAAGAAATTAATATTTGCAATGAAGCGATTGATAATTTAGTGCATCATCCAGGTAATTTTTGGTCCGATGCGGGACGACTTGTGACAAGTGCTGTTTCTGAATCAGTAAAACAAGCACTGGATGCGATTGACCAGTCGTTTAAAAAGAAATGGTAATGTAGATACGTTTTGGCAATGCCATTAAGAAGTAGGGAATAAAATGAAATTAGCATCTTCTCTAGCTTTGGCTTTAATTGTTGTGGGTACGTCAGTAACATCATCTTCAGCTTCACAATTAGAAACAAATGGTAATCAAACAGGTAATATTGAAATGAGCAGTATTGAAGCAAAAGAAGCCATTTCGAATTCAATTCATCATGAATATTTCGGAGATGATGCTTGGAAAAATGTGAGAACACAAGTTGCGAATTACACAAATGTTCCTTTCAAGGGTGAATCGGGAAGTAAATTTACGGTTCATACCAATAAGTATGATTTAAGATACCATTTTGCAAACAGTGGCAAAAACACTTTTACATGGAAAATTTTTGATCCGAAAGGGAAATTATGGTCTACAGGTACATTGGCTCCTGGACAATCTAAGACATATACGGCACCCCATGACATGGATGATATACCAGTAGGACTATATAGATTTTCCGTCATTACAACAAATGGTGGACTTGGAGAATTTAGTTTCAGTGCACGAGTTTTAGATTAAAAATAAATCAAAGGAGTAGTAAAAAGCTACTCCTTTTGATTTTCTATCCATTATCGAATCCCTCGTCTCATCAAAGCGATATAATCTTGTTTATCTGGCATTCTAATTGATACAGAAGTATAGTGACTGTGCATTTCTAGTAATTCAATATTAGCCACTTCCTTTGGATTCATTTCTATTCACTCTCCAACTCACAATTCTTAAGTTTTTAATATCATTTTTCATTAGGCCCAAAAAATGATTAACCGATGTCGTTTTATATATGTTGAAGTAAATTATCATACTTCAGGCTTTTATTGGTTGAAGTGAAAGGCGGCGACTCCAGCGGGAACAGCACAATCTGAAAGCCCCACAGGCGCATGCTTTTTGCGCCGAGGAGATTGAAGATGTGCCCGCGGAAAGCGTCCGCCTGAAACGGAAACCATATATTGCAGGTATACTTTTTAATTCAATTTATATAATACCCAATAAAAAGCATCATCTATATATGTATAAGGTGGTGCAAATGAAAAATTCTGAAGTTTTGGTATAATGAAAAGAATGATATGAATTGAGGGGGATTTATAATGGAAACACTTAGTTATAACGAAGGAATTATTTACGAATTCAATAAAGATAATCCATTTATTAAAAAAGTAGCATCAGGAACGACGCTTCGAATTGAAACGTATGACTGTTTTCAAAACCAAATTCAATCGGAAGAGACAGAGGTTGCCAATATTGATTGGGATAAAATCAATCCAGCGACAGGTCCGATTTATGTAGAAAATGCACAACTTGGGGATGTTTTAAAAGTAAAAATCGAGAAAATTGAAATCGGCGATCAAGGTGTCATGGTAATTGGACCTGATTTGGGTATTATGGGCGATCGCTTTGAAAAAATGGAGTCCAAAATTTTATCGATTCAAGATGATCATGTCATTTTTAATGACTTAGAACTGCCGCTGCATAAAATGATTGGTGTTATTGGAGTTGCACCAAAAGGCGATGGTATCAACTGTGGAACGCCCGGAGCGCACGGGGGAAATATGGATAATAAAATGGTGACAGAAGGAGCGACACTTTATTTCCCGGTATTCACTGAAGGTGCGTTATTTAGTTTAGGCGATTTTCATGCGGCTATGGGCGACGGTGAAGTGAGTGTATCAGGTGTGGAAGTGCCGGGAGCAGCAACTGTTACGTTAGAAGTGATTAAAGGGGAAACGATTCGCCAACCTTTATTGGAAAATGATGAGGTGTTCAGCCAAATTTATTCAGCTGAAACTTTAGACGAAGCAGCAAAAGAAGCGACGCGTGAAATGATTGATCGGATTGTTGCGAAATCTAATTTACCAATTTCAGATGTGACGATGCTTATGAGTGCTGTGGGGCAAGCTGAAATTTGCCAAATCGTAGATCCTTTAATGACTGCAAGATTTGTTGTTCCGAAATGGCTACTTGAAAAGCTGGACGTTACTTTAATCGGTTAAGTTCAAATAGATTGCATGCGTCAAACGGTGAATTAACTTCGCGAGTGGTCGAATCATCTCCACGAACGGTGAATCCACTTCACGAGTAACCGAATCTATTGCACGAGACGTATTTGGCGCGTAACAACGAAAAACGCCGCCTCAATCATTAGTGGGCGGCGATTTATCATTACTTTTTATTTCGCATCGGCCGTTGAGAGTTGCAAAAACTGTAAGTAAATTTGTATTTCTGAAGCAAGTTTCATTGTCGTATATTCATGAGGTGTCCCGATGAATGACTTTCTGAAAGCAGATGACATTGTTTGTATGAGATGTTGTCTTGGCGTTTCACTTTGTAGTTCTTCGATAAAGAAAGTAATAAACTCTAAAGATACTTCATTTTCTTCTCTTATTAATTGATGTTGGAAAACTTCAAGATGTTCTAGTAATTGTTCTTTTACAACCGTTTCTGAAGCATCTTCGACGTGTAACAATTGAAACAATTCCTCACCAAATAACGTATCTTCTTTTGCCATTAAAGTAGGCATAATATTATCAATTCTTCTCATAATATAAGAAATTAGCTCTGTTACACCGACTTTTTTTGTCATGCTTGATTTTCTAAAGTGAAGTGCATGTTGCATCATCCCTACAAGCAAAATTGCACAGTCAGCGGCGAATGGTTGAGCCTGTTTACCATAAATATCGATTAACCTTGTTGCCATCCAATGTAATTCTTGTAAATGAAATTTTTTCGCAAAAGTACTTAGATCGTCTTCCCCAGAGTGGAAAATAGCTTCAATAATTGGCAGTAAGTTTTGATCACTATTCACTTTTAAACGCACTGCAATTTGTTTTGTGAAAATGGTTTTATCAGAAGCATTTTGTTCATGTAAAAGTTCATTTCTTCGTAAAGAAATTTCTTCCTCTCCAAGTTCGAGAATCGCTTTTAAACAATCATTTTTTGAGGCAAAATAATTATAAAAAGTACCCTTGGAAATATTTGCTTTTTTGACAATATCTTGTATGGATGTGTGTGTAACGCCTTGTTCTAAAAATAATTGTTTTGCATGTTCTAATACGAGTCTTTTTCTGTTATTCAAGTTTTCTTCCCTCCTTGAACTGTAAGTATAATAAATAATACGTCTAAAACGCTGGTAAATCAATTAAAATGAAAAGTCGAGGTTAACTTCTTGATTTATTTGGACCATGAGTATAAAATGTATTTCATGAGAAAATGAATGAAGTTTGGGGGATTTCTATGGATTATAAAGAATTACATAAAAAGCCGCCGTATGCTATGATTGCCATTTTATTTATTGGCGCATTCGTCGCTTTTTTAAATAACACTTTATTAAATATTGCATTACCGACCATTATGGATGAGTTTTCGGTAAAACCATCTACTGTCCAATGGTTAACGACAGGATACATGCTAGTGAACGGGATTTTAATACCAGCTAGTGCTTTTTTTGTGACAAAATTTACGAACCGACGTTTATTTATCGTCGCGATGAGTTTATTCTCATTAGGTACATTATTAGCTATCATCACACCAACATTTGGTTTATTAATCGTTGCGAGAATGATTCAAGCATCTGGTTCTGCGATGATGATGCCACTTCTTATGAATATTATGTTAGCTGCATTCCCGATTGAAAAACGTGGGACAGCTATGGGTGTATTTGGGCTTGTAATGTTTACGGCACCAGCTATTGGACCGACGTTATCGGGTTGGGTTATTGAACATTATACGTGGCGCACATTATTCGTCATTGTATTGCCATTTTCAATTTCAACATTGATTTACGCGATTTTTAGACTGAAAAATATTACGCCAAATCGGGATATGACATTGGATGTGTTTTCACTGGTCTTATCCTCGATCGGTTTTGGTGGATTGTTATATGGATTTAGTACAGCGGGCGATAAAGGATGGACGTCTCCGTTCGTCTACGGCACAATTTTAATTGGTGGAATCGCATTATTACTGTTCATTTTGCGTCAACTAAAAATGAATGATCCGATGTTAGACTTTAGAATTTATAAATATCCGATGTTTGCTTTAGCATCTGCAATTTCGATTGTATTATCTGTTTCCATGTTCTCGGCAATGATTTTAACACCTCTTTATGTTCAAAGTGTTCGGGGAATTTCACCTTTTGATGCGGGGATTTTAATGTTGCCTGGAGCTGTTTTAATGGGGATTATGTCTCCAATTACTGGGAAACTTTTCGACAAATATGGTGCAAAAACATTAGCGATAACTGGCTTGTCGATTACAATTATTATGACGTATATGTTAAGTACACTAGACATGGATTCGGGCTACTATTACATTATGATGTTGTATACGGTAAGGATGTTTGGAATGTCAATGGTCATGATGCCTGTGATGACAAATGGTTTAAATCAATTGCCAATGGAATCTAATCCGCATGGTACGGCAATGAACAATACATTACAGCAAGTATCGGGTGCGATTGGCTCTGCGGTATTACTAACAGTGATGACGAAAAGAATGGAAAGACAAGGTGAAGTATTATTTTTAGAAGCGCAGCAAAATGGCACGGTGCCAGCAGACCCTGCTCAAATCGAAGGGTTTAAAGAGCAACTAGGCTTACAAGCGATGTTGGAAGGAATTAGTTTTGCATTTTTCATTTCGACTGTCATTGCAGCAGTTGCTTTATTATTAACTTTCTTCATAAAACGGGTAGAACCGCCAAAGACTGAACATAGTGTCGAAAATATAGAATCACAAAAATCATAAATTATGTTAAACTAGTAACGGCGTACTGTTCAAAGATAATCGTCTAACGGTTCTAACATATGAAAATGGTTTTTAGAGGCTGATTCTAGTAATATAGAAAGCTTCGTGAAAGGTTGAAACCAACACGAAGCTTTTTCGAATTATGACTAGAAAATATCGTTTATAAAACTGAAAATGAAAGAAAAGGTGTGAAGATCATGATCGGAAGAAACGATCCATGTACATGTGGAAGTGGGAAAAAATATAAAAAATGTTGTTTAAAGAAAAATGAAGCAACAGTAGAAGTGCTAGTAGATGAAGAGTTGGAAAGAATTTTAAGAGGGATGTATGAACAACCACGTACAGCCGCGGAATTGAAAGAGTACGAACAATACCGCAAAGTATGGGTAGAAAAATTAGGGGATTATTGGGGTGAAAATGGCATTAACGTAGCGGCAACTGAATATTTCCTATTCGTCGAGCACCAAGAATTATGGCAACAATATGTAGACGAAGTGTTGGCAGGCTCATTACGCGATTCAGTACGTGCAATTGTAGAAGAATGGCGCGAACCGGTATTATTACTTGGTAAAGTAGTTGCTGAAAATGGAGATAAGATTGATGTCAAAGAGATTTTTGGTAATGAAACATTCCAGTTAGAAGTACGCCAAGAAGTTGAAAAAGAGCAAGGTTTACTTGTCTTTGGAATCGGCTTACGCAATAATCAAAACGATGATAATGGATTATATACATTAACGTCGTTTATGTTTATTAAAGACATGAATCAAGCATTTGAAGCAGACGTGAGAAGTTTATTAGAATCTAGTAAGTTAGATGTGAAGTTAGACTTCTACAAAAAACATATGGTAGATGTATACGAATTAATGTTTAATCGTGATAACACATCTGTAGATGATTTAATTAGTTCTAAATTGACAACAGAACAACAAGAAGTATTAACAATTTTAATGACAGAGCTTGAAGATATTAAATCAACTGACGAGCAAAAAGAGTTATTACAAAACATTACAATTACGTACTTCTTAAAAGAAAGTCCGAGATTTAGAAAGCCAAATGTCCTTTCAGCTGCTGTATTTAATGTCGCATTAGAAAAAGGCATGCTAGGTGAATTAGAAATGACGAACCGTGAAGTAGCAGAACGTTTTGATGTATCAACAGCTTCTGTTAAAACCCAAGCAGAGCGTATTGCAAAGTTTGTGGATCAAATGGTTGAAAAGCCAGTAGAAAATTAAGAGAGAAAAGATTGAAATTAGGTGCGCCTGATTTCAGTCTTTTTTTTTATCAAACTGTCGTATTACAATTAAAGGATTTTTCTGAAAAAATATAGAATAGAATACTAAGGGCGTTTATTTCAAATTGAGTAAAGGGAAGGAGTTCAAAAAAATGCAACTACAAAACTTTATTGGCGGTAATTGGCAAAATCATCAAGGTACAAGGTTTGAAAAAGTATTGAACCCTGCAACAGGAGAAGAGTTGGCAGAAGTTCCATTATCTACAGCGGAGGATGTTCAACAAGCGGTGGAATATGCTGTAGAAGCACAAAAACAATGGGCACTTATACCGGCACCCAAACGAGCTGATTACTTATATGAAATTGGACGAATGATGAAAGAACGGAAAGAACATTTAGCAACTGTATTAACAAAAGAAATGGGAAAAGTCATTGAAGAAGCACGAGGGGAAGTGCAAGAAGGGATTGATATGGCATTTTATATGGCGGGAGAAGGTAGGAGATTAGTCGGAGAAACGGTGCCGTCAGAACTACAAAATAAATTTGCCATGAGTGTCCGTGCACCAATCGGCGTGGTTGGGCTCATTACCCCGTGGAATTTTCCAGTAGCAATCGCAACATGGAAGTCATTTCCCGCAATTGTAGCTGGCAATACATTCATTTGGAAACCAGCTACGGAAACCCCAATGCTAGCTTATGAAATGGCACTTATTTTTGAGGAAGTTGGTTTGCCAAAGGGCGTAGCTAATATTGTCTTTGGTGCAGGCTCTGAAGTGGGGACAGCTTTAATTGAACATCCAGACGTGCGTGTGATTTCGTTCACAGGCTCTACAGAAACAGGTAGACGTGTAGCGGAATTAGGAGGGCGTCATTTGAAGAAAGTCTCCTTAGAAATGGGTGGGAAAAATGCAGTAATTGTCATGGAAGATGCGGACTTGGATCTTGCGACAGAAGGGATCTTATGGAGTGCGTTTGGTACGACTGGGCAACGTTGTACGGCATGTAGTCGTGTCATCGTGCATAAAGATGTAAAAGAACGTTTAGAGCAAAAAATATTGGCGAGCATGAAGCATTTGAAAGTAGGGGATGGTTTAGATGCGGCTGTAAAAGTAGGACCCGTCATTAACCGTAAAGCATTGTTGAAAATCTTGAACTATATTGAAATAGGCAAACAAGAAGGTGCAGAGTTACTAGTAGGCGGAAGTTTATTAGAGGAAGGTAAATTGGCACAAGGACATTTCATCGAACCAACATTGTTCACGAATGTTGAGCCAGAAAGCCGCTTAGCGATGGAAGAAATTTTCGGTCCTGTATTATCTATAATCGAAGTCGCTAGTTTGGAAGAAGCAATCGCAGTGAATAATAGCGTGCAATATGGGCTGTCTAGTTCGATATTTTCGCAAGACGTCAATAAAATCTTCCAAGCTCAAAGAGATTTAGATACAGGTATTGTATATATCAATGCAGGTACAACAGGTGCAGAAATTCATTTACCATTTGGTGGAACGAAAGGGACGGGAAATGGTCATCGTGATTCAGGAGTAGCTGCGTTAGACGTTTTCACAGAATGGAAGAGTGTTTATATCGATTATAGTGGGACGTTACAAAGAGCTCAAATAGATAATAACTAGTGTTCAAGAGAGGAGCTGGTCCGATTGAAAGTAGTCATTTTAGGTGCAGGATTAATGGGGAAAGAGGCAGCACGAGATTTAATTCAAAATGAAGATGTAGAAAAAGTTTATTTAGCGGATGTAGACACGACTTCAGCAACGGCGTTTCTACAAACATTAACGACATCAAAAATTGAAGTGTTAACTGTAGATGCAAACGATGAGCAGTCTTTAAAAGAGACAATTGCTTTAGGAGATATTGTACTGAATGCTTTGTTTTACACATTCAATGAAAAAGTAGCTCGAACAGCAATTGAAGTCGGTGTCCATTATGTCGATTTGGGCGGACATATAGGCGGTGCGACAGATGCGGTGTTAAAAATGCACGAGCAAGCAGTTGAGAAAAATGTGACGCTCATTCCAGATTTAGGCGTGGCACCTGGAATGATGAATATACTCGCAGGATATGGCAGTGAACAATTAGATGAGACGCAAGCGATTAAAATTTATGTCGGTGGCATTCCAGTTGAGCCAGAACCGCCGTTAAATTATAATTTAGTGTTTTCGTTAGAAGGTGTTTTCGATCATTATACGGAACCATCTCATATTATTCGGGAAGGTGCATTAACGACAGTTCCATCCTTATCAGAAGTAGAGCCGATTCAATTTGAAGGTTATGAATATTTGGAAGCATTTCATACGTCGGGCGGTACTTCAACTTTACTACAATCCTTTCAACAGATCGAAACAGTAGAGTATAAAACAATTCGCTACCAAGGTCATGCGAAAAAATTTAAGTTATTAATTGATCTCGGTTTATTAGACCGCAATGAAGTTGTGCAAATAGATGGGAAAGCTATTCATGTGAGAGATGTCATGCGGGAACAGTTAATGAAAAAGCTCACATTAGGTTCGAAAAAAGATGCAGTGTTGTTGCGCGTGATCGTTTCGGGGGTGAAAAATGGGCAACCAACATCTTATACGTATGAATTAATTACAGAAAAAGATGAAGTGACCAATGAAACGGCGATGGCACGTGCCACGGCAAATACATTATCTATTGTTGCGCAAATGGTTGGAAGAAGAGAAATTCAACTAGCAGGTGTTTTTCCACCTGAAAAAATTGTTCCAGGCAAGCGCTATATTGAAGAGATGAAACTGCGTGACATTGAAATTATAGAAAGTGTAGAAGTAGGGCAATAACGCGAAAACGATAAAAACTCAAGTGCGAATCAGTTTCTCACACTTGAGTTTTTTGTGCTTATTTATGATCGATTAGACAAAATCGCTTGTTTTGTCACGGCGTGTCCAATATGGAAACCTTCTAATGCATCAATGCCAAATGATATCAGAAGCTCAGCTTGTTCTTCAGTTTCTACACCTTCAGCAATGACAGACATATCGAGTGTTTTTGCAAATTTAATCATCCCTTCGACGAGCCGCCTTGTTTGCTCATGTGTGGTAATAGATTGGATAAATACTTTATCAATCTTTAAATGGTTAATTGGTAAAGATTGCATATAACGGAAGGATGCAAAACCTGTACCGAAGTCGTCGAGTGCAAATTCAATACCGCTGTCTACTAACGTTTGCATTTGACGTGAAATAGAATTTTCTTCCTCCGCTTTAAAAGCAAAAATCTCCGTTACTTCTAATTGAATCAGTTCAGGAGGACAATTTTCTGCTTGGAGAATCTCAAGAATTCTCTTCGTGCGTTTTGGATTGATAAATTCCCTGACTGAAGCGTTTATAGAAATTGTAATGGGTTGGCCCAATTGATTTAAATGGGTAGCGAGCTGTGCAGCCTCCGCTAAAATAAAATCACCAATACGATCAATGAGCCCAAACTCCTCCGCAATTGGAATAAGCTCATCAGGTGCTACTGGTCCCAGTTCATCATCTTCCCAACGAATTAAACTTTCGTACAAAATAATGTCACCTGTTTTTACATCAACTTGTGGTTGGTAAGCTACTTTTAATTGGTTTTCCATAATGGCATTAGCCAATTTTTGACTAATTAAAGATTTACGATGTAATTTAGCTTGTGTATTTGCAGATAAAGAAGTAACTTTCCCACCCCCGCTTTGTACAATCTCATCTAAACCTGAACGGGCTGTCGCCATTAAGGTTGTATACGTAAATTGGCTTTCAGGATAGCGAACGATGCTACCACTTGCTGAAATTGGCAGTGGTGAATTTTCAATTTGGATTGGATGTTGTTTTAAAAAATCATTGAATCCTTCGATGAACCAATCTGCAAATTGAGAGAGCACAACGAATTCATTGACACCAATTCGTGCAATTTGACTATTATTAAAAAATCGTTTCATACGGCCAATAAAAGAGTCGATGATTGCTTTTCTGGATTCATTGGAATGAAAATCTTGAATTGTGTAAAAACGATCGATTGTTAAATAGACAAAAGCGAAACTATCTTGTTTTTCAATGAGTTGGTTGACCGTCATTTCTAAATTATGGCGGCTCATTAGTCCAGTTTCATAGTCATAAAATGCGATATGTTCTAATTGTTTTTGTAGCTTAATGTCTGCTGTCATATCGATTTCGAAAATGATCGCCGACATTGTTCTTTCATTGGAATTAATAATCGGAATCGCCATCATTTTTGTGTGATAGGAATCATTATGACGAGAAATCTTTTCTACTGTGCTAGACCAAGATTTGCCTTTCGTTAATAATTCCCAAATATCAGTCGCTTGTTTTTGTCCTTTGTCTGTGTCAGGAAACATTTGCCAAAAAGTTTTACCAAGAATTCTTTTTGGTGTCCAATGACTCGTTGCTAAGAAATTTTTATTCGCGTAGGTAATTGAACCGTGTTGATTTAAGTGTGTAACCATGTAAAATTGTTCTAACTGCAAAATGATTTCTAGTAAATCAGGCTTAAAGCTTTCGTAATTATTCAACATTTTTTTGCCTCCTAGGTTATCTTTACTATAATTATAGTATTGATTTCAAAAAAATACAGTAGAACTTTTCGACTTCTTTCAAATTCGAATCAGAACTTTAGTAATTCAAAAAACCATTTAAACATGTTAAGTTCATGTTTAAATGGTTTTTCCGTTACTCTTCGCTATTCATAATAATGTCTTTAGGGTCTTCGATTTTCAAATCCTTTGGAATTGATAAATGAACAATCGGGTGTAAATAGAACCCATAGTCAGGGAAAATATTCGCATATTGACGATTTAGAAATTGATGAATGAATGACTCGTCAGAAAAAATCACTACAGTAGATGACCGCTTATCTTCGATGCCGTAAAAAGTTACTTCATCTTCACCCCATTGTGGTAAAGGCCAAGAGAACTCTTCGTCAAAATCAAATTGACTTAATGCATATGGCGGTTGATAAAGTGTTTCTTCCACATAAGGTTCTGTATCATCTCGCCTATGAATGTAAACGGTCGGTGCACTATATTGATTACCTTGAATCGTTAATTGATCTTTTACAGAATGTGTTCTTTCGGAAACGAGAAGTGGTGAATCAACGGCTTCTCCATTTGCCAGTTGCTCTTCCAGTTCATAGTACCCTGACTCCATTTCGTATAGTTGATAATCTTTATCAGAGGAAGAAATCTCTTTCTGTTTGTCTGTAGAACTATAACTTAACGCAGCCAAAATGAGCAAAGTTAAAATGAAGATAGGCAGTATCGTAAAATGTACTTTTTTAGAAAAACTAAATTTTTGTGAAATCGTGAGTGGTGTTTTAATAAAAAGTAAAGGTAATACGATAAGCACTAATAAAATAAACAAGATTGAAAAAGCCATTAGTTTCTCACCTCATTTCGTGATGTGAACATCATTACGATAGTGTATAAAACAGTGACCGTCACTACAATCTTCCCGACAAATAGCGCTAAAGATTCTTCCGCTGTAAAGAACTCTATAACAATTCCGAGTATGTCAAAACCGAATCCAAAAACAAACATCAGTAACAACACAATGAAAATAATAATCCAAGTAAGGCCTTGGTTAATTTGCGCTAAACTTGTCACTGTATAGCCAATCGCGAAAAATAAGCTAATATAGCAAAAAGCTGTGATAAATAAAAGTACAGTATCATTTAAAACAATTGCTAAACTAATTTCATTTGTCGCAATATAAATTTCTCCGTAGCGTAAAATCGCAATCATTTTAAATGTTGGGCTAACTAGGATTGCTATCAAACTTGTAATGAATGATGCAACTAACATAAAAATAATGTTAGAAAAATGATGGGTTTTATTCGTTGCAACAAACGTAAATGCTTCTTCGCGCTTTAATTTAGACGCTAATAAACTCCCCGCAATAAGTGCCCAAAACATAATTGCACCAATATGAATACCACTTTGAACACCGATAAATTCCATGGAATAGCTCTCATATTCATAAGAACTAGAAACAGATTGTAGGCTGAGCAGCAAAACAGCAAGTTGGATAAAGACGAGCGTTGTAAAATAGCTAGCATAACTTTGTAATTTGAAGCGCAGTAAATGGATAATATTCGCTGATTGACTTGGTTCATGCAAAGACATCATCAATCCCTCCTGTTCGGTCTGTTGTCATCGCAACGTAAGCATCATTCGCAGTTACATTAGTAATTTGTAAGTTCGCTTGTTCAAATTGCTTTAATTCTGCTTCTGAAAACACATCATCCACAATCCAGCTCGCATAAGGACCCATAGTCGATGTTGTAATGACGCGTTCTTTTGGAATAAGTGCTTCTAGTTGCTGTTGTTTTCCTGAAATTTGAATAAATTGTTGTTGTAAAACATCGATGGCATCATGAAAAATAACTTTTCCATCATGGATAATGAGCGCATTTTCCAGTAAATGTTCAATTTCTTCCACATGGTGACTGGATAATAAAATTGTTCTTGGGAAAGCAACATAATCTTTTAGAAGTGCTCTGTAAAAATCTTTTCGCACCGCTGAATCCATGCCAGTTGTCGGTTCGTCAAAAATGGTTAATGGACTTCTTGCCGCAATGCCGATGATTGCTGTAAATGTACTAAATTTTCCTTTGGATAATTGTCCAGGTTTCATTGTTAATGTGAGTCTAAAATGTTCGCTTAGTTTATAAGCTAATGTTTCACTCCAATTTGGATAAAAACGACTACACTGTGTGAAAATTTCTCGTAAATTTAAGGATGGTGGAAATGCCATTTGGTCATCCACGAAAATGCGATTATTCGCAACGAATAAATTATTAAATGGCTGTCTGTCAAAAACTTCCACAGTTCCAGCGGTTGGTTTTAGAAAACCAGCAATCATTTTCATTAAAGTCGTTTTCCCCACCCCGTTACGACCGACGATGCCAGTTAATGTATGTTCTTCAATTTCAACGGAGAGATCGCGAAAGGTTGTCGTAGCACCGTAGTACCTCTTCGTTAGCTGATTGGTTTTAATTACAGCCATTTTATTGACCTCCTTTATCTTCGTAGGCTTTATTGAGTAAATCTAGTAATTGTTCATAAGGAATGTTGAGTCTCTTTGCTTCTTCCAATAAATGGTCGATTAATTTTTGCAATGTGTCATCCTTCCTTTCGGCGAGTAAATTTTCAGGCGCATTTTCACTGACGAATGTTCCGAGTCCTCGTTTTTTATAGACGAGCTCTTTTTCGAGTAAAATTGTTAGCCCTTTTCCAGCGGTAGCGGGGTTGATATTAAACATTTCTGCAAGTTGGTATTGGGAGTAGACTTTACTATGAGGAAGAAGACTCCCTTCTAGTATTTCATTTTCCAACCAAGTTGCGATTTGAATGTAAATCGGTTCTGATCGATGTTGTTCGAGCAAGTAAATCACCTCATTTCAGTTAGTGCATTACTGTTGTAATGTACTATATCATCTTTATTATCTATATGTAAAGTGGGAAGTTGAAAATGTCATTTTCTAAACAATAATTAAATTCAGTAAGTTTAGCATGCAAATATGTCAAAGTTATGGCATAATAGGTAAATAGAAATAATTCGGTTTACGAAAGAGTTTTGGGGGTTGGGGAAGATGAAGACAGTTTTTTCTTATGCGAAACCATATCGGTTGGTTGTAATCATCGCATTAGCGTTAATGTTCATTGAGTTATCAGTTGAGCTCATTCAACCGTTATTTATAGCGAAAATTATAGATGATGGAATCGTTCAAAATGACTTAAATGTCGTATTGGTTTGGGGTTCAGGTATGATGGGGCTAGCATTTGTGGCATTCTTTTCAGGGGTTATTAACTCTTATTTCGCAGCACATGCAGCTCAAAGTTTTGCTTTTGATTTACGGAAAGCGTTATTTAGACAAGTCCAAAGTTTTTCGATGGCTACATTTTTACGTTTTCCAACAGCAGCGCTTATTACGCGTTTGACAAGTGACGTCACAATGGCACAGAACGTCTTTTTTATGTCGTTAAGAATTATGTTACGTGCACCTCTTCTTGTAATTGGAAGTATTGTCATGGCGTTTATTGTCAATGTGAAGTTAGCACTTTATTTAATGATTGGGGCGCCGATTTTACTCGTGTTTCTCGTTTATATGTCTAGAAAAGGTGTGCGCTATTTTGCACGTATTCAAAAACGTTTAGACAATGTGAACCGTATTATTCAAGAAAATTTACAAGCTGTGCGACTTATTAAAGCTTATTTACGTGGCATGTATGAAGCAACAAGATTTTCGCAAGTCGCAGATTATTTAAGACAAGATACCGTTCGTGCGATGCGTTTAATGGAACTGATTTTACCTGTTTTATTACTCATTATGAATGGAAGCTTGATGGCGGTTCTTTGGTTTGGTGCAGCAGAAGTGCAATCTGGGGATGCTAAGGTAGGAGAGCTTGTCGCAATCGTTAACTATGCGATGAGAATGACGGGTGCATTTTCAATGTTTGCTTTTATTATTAGTGCATTTTCACGTGCGAAAGCTTCTTCTGAAAGAATGGAAGAAGTGTTACTGGCGAATGAAGATCTAGAAATTTATGATGAAGATCGCCAACATCAGTCTGTGCGTAAAGGTGCATTAGAATTTAAAAATGTCTCCTTTAATTATCCGGGGAAAGATGAAGCAATTTTAGAAAACATTTCATTTAAAGTAGCACCAGGGGAGAAATTAGCGATTATGGGCGCGACGGGTTCAGGGAAGTCGACCTTATTGAATCTAATTCCGCGCATTTTTGAAACGACTTCGGGTGAAGTGTGGGTTGATGGGAAAGAAGTGAATGAGTGGCCGTTAAAGGAACTACGTGACACAATTGGTCTAGTTCCACAGCAATCCATTTTATTTACGGGTTCAATTTTCGATAATTTATCTTGGGGTGACTCGGAAGCATCTGAGGATGAGTTAGAAATGGCGGCAAGAAAAGCGCAAATTCATGAATCAATTGATACTTTCCCGAATAAATATGAAACGCGCGTTGGTCAAAAAGGTGTGAATTTATCAGGCGGGCAAAAACAAAGATTATCCATCGCTCGTGCGCTTGTGCGTGAACCATCGATATTAATTTTAGACGATTCGACAAGTGCGCTAGATGTGAAAACAGAAACAGCATTATGGGATGCATTAGAAAAAGAACGTGCAACGATGCTTGTCGTTACGCAAAAGATTACGACTGCCAAGGGTGCGGATCGAATTTTACTGTTAGATGAAGGGCGCGTTGTCGGATATGGAACGCATGAAGATTTAATGGAACAGTCAGCACTTTATCGAAAAATAGAACAATCACAATCAGGGGAAGGAGGCGAGTAAAATGGTGCGCATCATTCGTAAACCTTTTGGTTATGAACCGATTTTAAAAAAGGAAGATTTAAAAGGGGAAAAACGTTTTAAAGGGGAAAGGACGAGCAATTGGAAAAATGTCTTGTATCGCATTTGGCAATTAGTTGATGAGCAAAGAATGTTGCTCATTACGGTGCTTGCACTCGTACTCGTTTCTTCAGTTCTAACTTTATTAGGACCTTTTATGGTTGGACAAATTATTGATAAGCATATTGTTGTACAGCAATTTGAAGGCTTTAAAGGGAAAATATTGGCGTTGATTTTGATTTATATTGGTTTATCTATTGCGATGTATTTACAAAACTATTGGATGGTAGGCATTGCACAACAGACGATTTATCGGTTAAGAACAGAATTGTTTACGCATATTCAAAAATTGCCGGTAACGTTTTTTGACCGTAGACAACATGGTGAATTGATGAGTCGTTTGACAAATGATATTGAAAACGTCAGTCAAACATTGAATACATCTTTCATTCAAGTGTTCTCGAGTATTTTAACACTGGTCGGAACATTTTCGATTATGCTTTATTTGAGCCCATTGTTGACATTACTGACGATGATCACGATTCCAATTATGTTTGTCGCGATTCAGTGGATTACGCGAAGAACAGGACGCTTGTATAAAGAACAGCAACGCGCAGTTGGTGAATTGAATGGAATGATTGAAGAAACGATTTCTGGACAAAGGATTGTCAAAGCATTTTCTCAAGAAGAACGCGTTATGGAAGAGTTTGTTGAAAAAAGTGATCGTTTGCGCCGCACAGGTTTTTGGGCGATGACTTACTCTGGCTTCATTCCGAAAGTGATGAATATGTTAAATAACGCAAGCTTTGCGATTGTTGCAGGAATTGGTGGATTACTCGCATTAAAAGGTGGGACGGTAACAATTGGAACGATTGTTATATTTTCAGAGTTGGCAAGACAATTTACGCGACCGTTAAATGATTTAGCCAACCAATTTAACACTGTCTTATCAGCAATTGCAGGGGCTGAACGTGTTTTTAATATTATGGATGAAGAAATTGAAGCGGATGAAGCAACTGAGCATCATGATACAGTGTTAAAAGGTAAAGTGACATTTGATCATGTGTCATTCGGATATGCAGTTGAAACGGATGGCTATACGATTGATGATGTGTCTTTCCAAGTGAAAGCTGGAGAGACCGCGGCTTTTGTTGGTGCAACAGGCGCTGGAAAAACGACGATTATGCAATTATTAGCCAGGTTTTATGAGGTGAATAAAGGCGAAATTCGTATTGACGGCATTCCGATTCAAGATTTACCACGTCAAACATTAAGAGGGCAGACAGCATTTGTTTTACAAGATCCGTTTTTATTTGAAGCAACGGTTATGGAAAACATTCGCTACGGTCGATTAAATGCGACGGATGAAGAAGTTATTGAAGCGGCGAAAAAAGCGAATGCACATGAATTTATCAGCCGCTTAGAAAGTGGTTACGAGACAGTTTTAACAGCGGACGGTGGAGAAATCTCTCAAGGTCAAAAGCAATTATTATCGATTGCGAGAGCGCTTGTTGCAGATCCTGTGTTGTTATTATTGGATGAAGCAACAAGTAGTATTGATACGGTAACAGAGCTTGAAATTCAAGAGGCATTGGAACGATTAATGGAAGGGCGCACCAGTTTTGTGATTGCGCATCGTTTAAATACAGTGCGTAAAGCGGATAATGTCTACGTAATGGAACAAGGTAAATTGATTGAGTCAGGCAGTCAAGAAGCACTAATCGAACAACAAGGCGTCTATTATCAAATGTTACGCGAATCTAAAATATAAAAAAACGATGCTCTCGTTGTCAGTTGGCAAAGAGAGCATCGTTTTTTATGAAAATTTAATTTGTTCTTTTGATTTCTCGTTTGATGTCATCATCAAAATTAATTTCGAGGTCGAATTTTGAATAATCTTCAATACCGAAGTATTGTAAAATGTCATCGACGAGTTCGTCTTCGGATCCATCTTTATGTGCCCGAATATTTTCGAAAAATACACCCGTTTCATCCATTGCTTTCTCACCAGTTACATCAACGTCTTTAAGGGTATTGACGTATTTGGCATCCGCTTCATCAGACACATCATATGAAATATCGATGATGTCTTCACCGTCAACTTCGATTTCTAAATCAAATTCATTAAAACCGAAACCGTCGCCTGATTCAACAGAGCCACCTTCATGTTCTGGCTTTGTCGTGAGTGTTGGGTCTTCTTGTGAATCTTTAGATTCTTTTTTACCGCAAGCACCTATAATTAATAAAGCGGCTAATAGTAGCAGCAGTAATGAAAAAGTCTTTTTCATTGATTACACGACCTTTCTTTTATGCTTACTACTTATTTTGCCTATTTTTCTAAAAAATAAACTAAAAAATATGAGAAATCCTTATTTACCATTTCGCAAGATGTTCTTCGACACAGCCAAGCATTTTACGAATTTGCAGTACTTGTCCATTTTGTAAATGAATTTGGCCGCTATAATAACCCACAAGCTGTTGAACGGAGGAACGGATAATTTTGACGTCTGTTCGAGCAGTTCGTTGGAAAAAAGGTGTAAATGTTAATTGTACATCAGATGAGAATTTTGTTTGAATATGCCAAGGTTCTTTTAAGTTTTTATCTTGATAAGTAAATAGGACATCTTCATGAATTTTGAACATTTTACCATCTACGAACACCGCATTTTCAGTCATGCCTGTGCCATCAGTCCAACGACCGCCAAAATTCAAGCCGATGCGTTGATTACCAATTCGTTGAGAAGCCATGCCCCAGTTCCAAATGGCTTCACGTTCCCAAATCCCTCTTCCATAATCTAAAACTGCAAAACTATGATCCGATTTAAACGCATATTTACGCATGCCTAATTGGACGAAACCACTTGTGGGAAGGATATGATGTTTAGCAGTAAATTGATAAATTCTTCTACTTTTCGGGATGACGACATTTAGGGATTCGTCTCCTGGCGGATGATAAATATCGAGTTCCGCATGTAAGTGTTCACCGTCGAAATTTGGAATGGTAACGATTAATTTCGTTTCATCTTTTATATAAAGCATGTCTATTGCCATTTGACTATGCGAATACGAGACGCTTTCTAAGACATGTTCAGGCATTTTTGCTTGTTTGCCGAGGGGAATTGTAATTTGTTTTTCACAAAACTGTTGCGTCTCAAAGTTTAATAAATAAACGAAACAAACTGTTGCATAATCCAAATGGCTAATGGTAACGGAAAATAAAACATCCTCACCATAAATACACCAATAATTCCATTTCTTTTTCCGCATGAAATTTTTCGTTAAATTGCTTTGAATGAGTGGATATCTAGCAAAGCCAATTGCTTCAGGATTTAGTTTTCCATTTGCCTGGCATAACAGAACAGGTTTCGTAATTTCTTTCTCAACATGTTGCATATGCATATCTCCTAGCTTTAGAAATGTTTCAAACAATCACTTAGTACTTTTAAGTATACCAAAGAAGTTTTATTTTAGCGTCGTTGAACCAAATTTGTGTGTTGCTAATGCATTGGCGAATGAAAACTACCTATAATGACCTCCTATAGTTACTGGAATTTGGCAGCCAAGAACGAGTAATTTGTACCGCTTTTTATAATTGAGTTATTTTTTAGGTAAACACTAGTGCTTTAAGGGCTGAGCGGCGAATTAATTTCTCTCATGGTCGAATGTTTTCCTAAAGCGGCAAATTAATTTTGTGAACGACCGAATGTTTTCGTAAGCGGTGGATTAATCCCGTGAATGGTCGAAAGTTTTTCGTAAGCGACGAATAAATCCGGCGAACGATCGAATCTTTTTCACCTTGAGAATGCATGCATTGGGTTCTTGCGATTTTACTGCGTTTTTAAAGTGAATTGCACAATAAGTGTTTCCGTTTACGTAACAGGTAGAGTAGTTTATGCAACTGGTTTATCGATTTGCGAAACAAGTAGACGAAGTGTAATTCCCTTCTAGTTATTTTCTAACTTGCATAGTGTAAGGTATGAAAAAGGAGTGGAGAATATGTATAATCGTCAAGCGGCAGTTGAATACGCCAATAAATGGTGGAATGCGTACAATCCTAACTATCCACGTTTTGACAATGATTGCGCGAATTATGTATCGCAATGTTTGCGAGCGGGCGGTGCACCCTTATGGGGAGCGCCAAATAGAGAGCTCGGTTGGTGGATTGGAGAAGGGGCTTGGAGTTTTAGCTGGTCGACTGCCCATTCTTTACGTTGGTATTTAGCAGGTTCTACGAAAGGGTTAACGGCAACAATCGTGCATTCTCCAGCAGAATTAGACATAGGAGATGTTATTGTTTATGACTTTGAAAATGACGGTCGCTTTGATCATTCTGCAATTGTTACTAAAAAAATTGGCGATCAACCTTTTGTCAACGCACATACGTATAATGTAAAAGAAAGGACTTGGGATTATCGTGATTCGCCGGCAAGTACAGCGAAAATCCGTTATATTTTCTTTAAAATTAACGATGAGTTTACTTGAAATTAAAAAACTATCTAACAAAGCTTGAAGTAGCTTTGCTAGATAGTATGTATAGACGCTATTATGATTCAGACCAAAGAACGGCTAAAGTTCCTTCGCCTGCATGAACTGCTAAAACAGAGCTGATTTCTCCGATTTCAACTTCACATGTTGGCATTGCTTCTACTATTGTGGATTGTAATTGTTGTGCTTGGTCTAAAATATTTCCATGCATAATATAAAATTTCTGAACGCCGTTTTCATAAGCCTTTTTCATTTTATCAATTAAATATTGAAGCGCGCGTTTTTCAGAACGAACTTTATCAATCACGCCTAGCTCGCCTTTAGGAGAAATTTGGATAATCGGTTTGATTTTTAATAAGCTACCAACTAAAAATTGCATGCCGCTCATTCGGCCGCCTTTATAGAGCTGGTCTAAATTACCGATTAATATATAATTTTGAACTGTTCCTGCCATTTTCTCTAAAGCTTCTTTAATTTCTGGCACAGTCGCACCATTTTCATGCATTTTCATGCCATGTTCAACTAAAGCTGTCGAGGCGTAAGAAAGTGAAAGAGAATCAATGAACGTAACAGGGAAGCCTGTGATTTCGGCTCCGCTTTTAGAAGAGGCAAGTGTTCCGCTTAATTTATGTGATAAATGAACAGCGATTGCTTCTTCATATTCTTCTGCAATGGCTTCGTATTTCTCTGCAAATTCACCAGCGGATGGCTGTGAAGTCTTTGGGAAATCTTTTGCATTGCGGATCTTTTGATACAGCTCTGTCGTCGTCAAGTCAACACCATCTGCAAATTGTTCATCATTAAAATGTATATTCAATGGTAGATTAAATAAATCTGGATGGTTTTGTAATTGAGGTGACATGTATACGGTACTATCCACAATCCAAGCAAGTTTTTTCTTTGTCAAAAGTAAATTCACCCTTTAATTCATAGTCGACAATACTATACCATCAAAAGTAATATTTAGATATATTAAGAGCCTGAATTGTTAAATTATTTTAGTATAATGACGTAGAAAAAGCGGACTCACACAAAGTCCGCTTCAGTTTATTTCTTTAATTGTTCTTTAGAAAAGTTTTCGATTTCATAATAATAATCTCCGATTACACGCAATCCTTTATCGAAGTTTTCTAAGTGGAAATGTTCATTCGGGGCATGGAAGTTTTCAGTTGATAAACCGAAGCCCATTAACACAACTGGCAATTGTAAAATTTCATCAAATGCTGCTACAATCGGAATGGAACCACCGCCTCTTGTATAAGCAGTTGGTACATTATACACTTTTTCGTAAGAACGTCCTGCAGCTTGAATTGCTGGATGGTCAAATGGTGTAATGAATGGTTTTCCTTTATCAAACTCTGAAACTGTAACGGTTACACCTTTTGGTTGATGTTTTTCAATATGTGCTTTTAATTTCGCGACAATTTCTTCAGGGTCTTGGTCTGGAACGAGACGGCATGTAATTTTAGCACCCGCTTCTGCAGGTAATACCGTTTTAATGCCTTCGCCTGAAAAACCACCGAACATACCGTTAATTTCTAACGTCGGACGTGCCCAAGTACGCTCTAAGTAAGAGAAACCTGGTTCGCCGTGAAGTGCAGGAACATTTAATTCTTCTTTTAATGCTTCCTCGTCAAAATGAAGTGCTTCATATGCCTCACGTTCTTCATCTGATAAAGGGCGCACATTGTCATAAAATCCTTCCACAGCAATCGTTCCTTCTTGATCGCGGAAAGAAGCTAAAATCTCAGCTAAAGCATGAAGTGGGTTTTGGACGCCACCGCCGTATAAACCAGAATGTAAATCCCCTTTAGCCCCTTTAATATCTATTTGAACACCTGTTAAACCACGTAATCCATAACAAACAGCTGGTTGACCTGGACCTTGCATGCCAGTATCTGAAATAACAATAATGTCAGCACTTAATTTGTTTTTATTGTCCAAAATATATTGTTCCAAACTTGGGCTTCCAATTTCTTCTTCACCTTCAATTAAAAACTTCACATTTACAGGTAATGAACCGAACTCTTTCATTAAAGCTTCTACTGCTTTAATATGCATGAAAACTTGTCCTTTATCATCGCTTGCCCCGCGTGCGTATAATTTATTATCACGGACTGCAGGTTCAAATGGCGGACTTTCCCATAATTCTAATGGATCTACAGGTTGTACATCATAGTGTCCGTAAACAAGAATTGTCGGCTTGTCTTCCGCGTGTAACCAATCTGCGTAAACGACAGGGTGTCCAGCTGTTTCATCAATCGAAACATTTTCTAAGCCAGCAGCGTCAAAAGATTGCACAAGCCATTCAGCAGCTTTTTGCATATCCGCTTGATGTTCAGAAAGTGCACTAATACTTGGAATGCTTAAAAATTCATTTAACTCATCTAAGTGTGTAGCACGATTCTTTTCAAAATATTGATCTAATTGTTCTAAATAAGACATTTAATTCCCTCATTTCAACAAATTTTTACGTCTATTTATAGTATAACAAAGAAAAATCACTGAACGGAAATTTGAAGATTTATTTTTAATTTCGAGAGGTAAAATTCTCCAAGTAGCTCGTAATTATGCTAAACTAGAAAGAACACACTTTAGCCTGTTGATTAGGAAGTTTCGATATATTTTTTATGAAATCATTAGACTTACGCTATAGCAAGACATGCTGAATGAAGACAACAATATAAAAGAAAAATGAGGAGGGTTGCTGTTTGTTTATTGCACTAGGATTATTTTTATTGATATCCTTTTTCTTATCAGGAAGTGAGACAGCACTGACAGCAGTAAATAGGATGAAGGTCCAGCTTCGAGCAGATCAAGGGGATGGGGCATCGATTAAATTATTGGAGCTCATTTCGAAGCCGGACCGTATGATTACAGCTATTTTAATTGGTAATAATATTGCCAATATTATGTTACCTACATTAGTTACGACAATTGCCATTGAAAAAGGATGGAAAGTGGGGGTAGCAACAGGGATCTTAACCGTTATTATTATCGTTTTTGGTGAAGTATTGCCAAAAACCATATCTGCTACATATGCGGACACGATTGCTTATATCGTGTCAGGTCCAATTCGTTTAATGGTGAAATTATTGACGCCATTGACAGCAATTTTATCGATGTTTACCAATATTTTCATTCGAATTATTTCAAAAGGTACCGTGACAGAGGCAACTTTAACGAAAGAGGATCTGAAGTCGATGGTTGATTTAGCGACTGTTGAAGGAACTTTTGAACATGCAGAAACAGCACGTATTAAAGGGATGTTAGACTTCCCAGATAAAGATGTCTCAGATGTACTGGAAACGCATCGTACAGACGTCATAGGCCTTCCACTGACAGCGAACTTTGATGAAGTGCGAGGTACGATTTTAGAGTATTTTTATACGAGATATCCAGTGTATGAAGAGAATATGGATGAAATTGTCGGTGTTTTTTATTCGAAGAAATTTATCGAATGGACATTAGAACCGGAGCGTCCGTTGGAAGATTATATTGATCGGGATATGTTATATGTTGCGCAATCTTCAAGTGTTGAGCATGTGTTTAAAATGATGCTCTTGCAAAAAAAACATTTAGCAGTTGTATTAGATGAATACGGTGGAACGCTCGGTATTGTGACACAAGAAGATATTATTGAAGAAATGATTGGGCAAGATATCGAAGATGAGACAGATTTAGAAGATGAAGATTTAATTTACGCACATACAGACCAACGCTTACTTTGTCACGGGCGTTTGGAAGTTGAAGAGGTCAACACATTGCTAGGGACTCAGATCATTACTGAGAACGATACAATTGGGGGCTTTGTTTTCGAACAACTAGGACATGTGCCTAAGCCGGGTGAGAAATTTACAGTTGAAAATTTACATTTCACAGTTAAGGAAATGGATCGTACGCGAATATTAATGGTAGAGATTGTTATTTCAGAAGCGGAATAAACCTTACACAAATGTAAGGTAGATGAAAGAAAATCCGATAGATTGTAATGTAGGTATCGTCCATAATAAGGGTAACAGCAAAACGGACGGAGGAAATGATTATGACTACAACAATCCAAGACTTATATGAAGAGTACGGTCGTTATATATACCATTTATGTTTAAAATTAACACGTAATAAAGAAGAAGCGGAAGATGTTATGCAAGATGTATGGGTGAAAGTGATCCGCTATCAAGATAAATTAACTGAAATTGATAATACAAAAGGTTGGTTGACAACAATTTGTATGAATACATTCCGCGACCGCTATCGCAAAACAGTTCGTACAAATGAGCATATGATGCACCAACCTACAAACTTGGACGTTTCAATTTTAGATTTGGTTCCCAGTAATGCAATGACGCCTGGTGAAATGATTGAAAAAAGTGATATTCAATCATTAATCCAAGACAAAATTAATCAATTAGATATGATTTATAGACGTACAATTGAATACTTTTACATTGATCAGTATTCATTAACAGAAATTGCAGAAGTGATGAAAGTATCAATTGGAACGGTAAAATCAAGACTGTTCCGTGCGAGAAATTATTTGAAAGAAATGATGATGACAGATCAAAGTGCACATGATTACGTGCCAGCACTATAAAAAATAACAAGTAGGAGAGGATATTCAGGTCCTCTCCCGCTTGTTATTTTTGTATATGGATAGTCTCTTAGTTTAACTGTGCAAGTTGCTCATTTAATTCTGATAAACGTGCTTCCATTTTACCGAGGCGTTCCTCGGATTTTTCAACACGTTTATTTAAACCGACTGATTCTAATTTTTCGATGTCGCCTTGTAAATTAATATAATCCATTTTTAACTCGGCAATTTCTCTTTCAATTTGTTGCTTATCCATCGTAAAAACCCCTCCCATTTTACAACCACTATACCATATGAAAGTGGCTGAAGGAAACCGCTAGCGGACGGGACGTTTCGGGTATTCTAAATAATAACGAATTGTTTCCAATACTTTGTCGTGGCCTTCATCTAATCCTTGGGCCAATTGTTTTTTAATTGCTTGCTCACGTAAATGTTCATGTAAAACGAGTTCCATTACAGCATTTAATAACATCGATTGTTTCACTTTTCTACCAAGTCCAAGATGTAAAAAGCCATTGTCTTCATTTGGAAATTGAAAAGCCATTTCAGCTTCATTTTCAGCTAACACAATGCAAGGAATTCCTAACATACTAACTGTGTAAGGGGTATAACGTGCAGAACAAATAATCATATCAGCTTCGGCTAGTTTCGGAAGTGGGTCGTCCACTTGTAGGACAGTTGTATGTCCACGACTCAATGCCATCATTCGTAAATCGATTACATCATGGGCATAGTCAGGATGGACAAGAATCGTCACTTTCAAAGGGATTTGTAATTGTTTTAAATGCCTTAAAACGCGATATGTTAAGTTATTTTGGTCTTGGCAACTAATAAATACGACCAACTGTAGGGTCTGTCTAATTTCATGTAAGTTACGTTGCTGCTGATAGTTTTTTAACATAGGATATGCAACAAAACTTTCAGCCCCGACTAAATAATGAGTAGGGAGTAGAGGAGGTATGTCTGTATATAAAGTTTGGAAGACAATATCCGCCAATTGAGCTCCTTCTCCAAAATCATCAAAATGCATAATAGTTGGAATGAAAGATTTTAACTTGGCTAATTCTTCCTTTGTGGATGTATCACTTTCTCGTAATAGTAAATGTGGTTTAAATAAGCTAAGCATTTTAAAACGTTGCGCCTCATTATTAGCGATTTGCTTGGGAAATGCGTTAAATTTTTCGGACAACTCGTCTGGCACCAAAAATAATAATTCAACATCATCTTGTATTGCACGGGCAATTGTTTCAGCACGTTGGAGCGGATAAAGATCGTCATAAGCAGCATGTGAAAAAAGGATCGCTACTTTCTTTTTTACTGTATGCATAGATAACATCCTTTCTCGTAAAATAGTTGAGTGCACGTCGTGTTTTACTTTATGAAAAAAAAGGTAGGGATATGTATGTTATTAGTTGAATGAAAAAATTGTTGTGTTAAACTATTTGTATTTGATTTGAAGAATTGATAGAAATAGTAAGCATTGGATAGATGTTTTGGCTATTTGAAAAGCTCGATGGATTCCTCAAGTGAAATGAAATTCATTTGGGTTGTTGAGCGAAGGGATAGGAGGAGGATGTATTGTTCGATTCACTGATGTTTAACTTAATGCTTGTAGTATTTCTCGGAATCTTATCGCAGTGGGTTGCATGGCGTTTTAGAATGCCAGCGATTGTGGTAATGTCTGTAGTAGGTTTATTAGCAGGGCCGATTTTAGGGCTCATTAATCCGCAGGAAAGCATGGGGGATTTATTTAATCCGATTATTTCTTTCGCCGTTGCGATTATTTTATTTGAAGGAAGTTTAAATTTAGATTTTAAAGAAATAAGAGGATTTAGTAAACCAGTACTGAGAATTACGACAGTTGGAGCGTTTATTGCTTGGATTGCTGGTTCATTAGCTGCTCATTATGTAGCAGGATTGTCATTATCTGTAGCGTTTATTATTGGAGGACTATTTATTGTAACAGGTCCAACTGTCATTTTACCGCTCTTACGTCAAGCGAAATTAAAACCACGTCCTGCAGCGATTTTGAAATGGGAAGGAATTGTGGTCGATCCATTCGGCGCATTGCTTGCAGTGTTTGCATTTGAATTAATTAGATTTTTAAACAGTGAAGTAACATTCAACTCATTCTTAATGTTCTTCTTAGCATCGTTATTTGCAGTGTTTTTAGGATGTATCTTCGGTTGGTTCTTTGGAAAATCATTCGACCGCGGCGGTGTACCAGAGTATTTAAAATCACCTGTCTTACTAGCAGTTGTCATATTTGTTTTCGTCTTATCCGATGAAATTATGCAGCAAACAGGTCTATTAGCGGTAACTGCAATGGGGATGATGATGGCGAATATGAATTTAAATTCAATTAAAGATATTCTCCATTTCAAAGAAAATATTTCGGTTCTCTTAATCTCGGGAATCTTTGTCATGTTGACAGCTTCATTAAGCACAACTGTATTACAAGAAATCTTTAGTTGGAATATTATTTTATTCGTCATCGCAATGTTATTTGTTGTGCGCCCTTTATCGATTTGGGTATCAACAATCGGTACGGAATTAAATTCGCGAGAAAAGCTCTTAATCGGATGGATTGCACCGAGAGGGATTGTTGCTTTAACCGTGTCAGGTTATTTCGCATCAATTTTACAAGACCATGGTTATGAAGATGCGCATATTTTAACAGCTTTAACATTTGCACTCGTCTTTGCAACGGTCGTGTTACATGGTTTTACGATTGGTCCGTTAGCAAAACGTCTAAATTTAACTACGACAGACGAATCAGGTGTACTAATCGTTGGGGGCAGTCGTTTTGCGGCTGAACTTGCGAAATCTATTCAAGATACAGGGAATAATGTATTAATTATTGACCGTAATTTTGTCAGCTTAGCTGCTGCCAGAAAACATGGTTTGAATTTTCATGTAGGCAATATTTTAACGGAGCAACATGATTATGATCTCGATTTAACGCCGTATAAATTTATGTTGGCGATGACGAGAAGCGATGCTTATAATACGCATGTTTGTGAAGATTTTGCGCCAAGTTTAGGACGTGAAAATTTATTCCAATCGGCAATTCCTGATTTAGATGAGAAATCGGACAAAGCCCGTCTAAAAGGTGGTTTCACGTTATTTACACCAGGGATGACGATTAGAGAGCTTGAAGTTCGTATTAACAATGGGCATGTTGTCCGTAAAACGTTATTAACGGAACAATATAGTTATACGCAGTATTTACGTGAACGTGATGACAAGTCTGTACTACTGTATATTTTACGCAAAGATCGTTCGATTTCATTTTATTCACCAGGTGAAGAGTTACAAGCGAAAGCTGGCGATACAATTGTGACGCTATCAGCACCTACAAAAACAATTGAACGTGTGAAAGAACGTCTGGAAGAGGAAAATGGCGATACGCAAATTGAAATAGAAGAATTAGAAAATGCATTTCAAAATTTGAAGTAATATGTAGTTGTAGTAATTGGCTTTTAAAAAAATGGTAATTGCGAATAGAATGTATGGGTAGTGAATCATTTGGTAAGTCGATGATGAAGGGCCTTCTTCCTTTGAAAGTAAAATGAGGGGAGAAGGCTTTTTATATTGGAACTGGATGAGAACGTGCATAAATTAGCCATATATGAAGCAAATTTAATTACAAATTTGTGAGCATGAGCATTGTATAGTACAATCTTTTATTTTTTCAATTATAATCAATATATATACTTACTAGTAGAGAGGAATTTCCACAATGACAAAAATGCTCTATTTGATCATCACCATTTCCTTCCTAGATACATTTATTCAGTTGCCAATCATTACACCGTATGCACTAGATCTAGGTGCTTCGAATGTATTGGCTGGGGGAATTGTGGCGATTTATTCTTTAACGAATATGATTGGAAATATTATTGGTGGGCATTGGATCGATCGTTTCGGTCGTAAACGAATGCTCATTACAGGGATGGCAGCAGTTGCCATTATTTTATTATTTTATCCACTTGCGCAAACGGGAGAGCAGTTATTCCTTGTGCGTTTAATTCATGGTTTAGCTGGTGGGGTATTAATTCCGGCGGCATTCGCTTATGTGGGTGACCAAACAACAGATGGGAACCGCGGTAAAGCAATGGCTTTAACAGGTGCATGTATTGGTGCAGCAGCTATTTTAGGACCAGCAATTGGTGGTATTTTAGCGGCTCGTTCTAAAATTGAATACGTCTTTTACTTAGTTGCGATTTTATTTGTACCAACAATTTTACTTGCTTTAAAATTAATTAAAGAATCATTTAAAGCGAGTGACCGTAATTCTGTCTCATTGCAACACTTTTTACCATTATTGAAAAATAAATTATTATTACAAGCTTCATTAGCGGCATTCGCATTAATGGTGAGTAATGGAACATTATCTTTTGCATTACCAATTAAAGTTGAAGCGATGGGTGCCTCCTCATCAACGACAGGAACTTTATTAAGTACATTTGGGATTGTCGCATTAATCGTATTTTTAACTCCGATGAATAGAATTTATGACCGAGTGTCTCCGATTAAACTCGTCGTAATTGGTTTATCGATTATCGCAGCTGTCCACATTTTATTAAACTTTACAGTAACACCAGCGGTCGGATATGGATTAATGACGATTTACGGCTTTGGGTTTGCATTCGTCTTCCCATCCATGAACCGTATCGTTGCGGAAGCATCTTCTAAATTAGACCGCGGAAAAGCATATGGAATTTTCTATGCTTTCTTTTCTTTAGGAGCAGTTGTTGGTTCATTTTTATCTGGACTTGCCATTGAAATTACAGGCTTACCTTTTTCATCAAGTGCAACAATTATGTTATTAATCGGCTTCTTTTTACTGTTTACATCACGAAGAAAGCATGCCTAAAGTAAAAACGTTATCCAGAAAGTAGCTGTTTTTGGATGACGTTTTTTGTAAGCTATTTTTCAAAAAACATGGTAATACAGAATTTATAGAATGTTTACAATATATAAACCTTATAAAATGCTATTGCTAATATAAAAGTGATTTGCTATATTGAATACACAGAAAACGAAATAACATTCAACGCTTCACCATTAAAGGTTTCCGTTGAACATAACTAAATACATCTTATCAAGAGAGATCGAGGGACAGGCCCGAAGACATCTCGGCAACAGGTTTATAAAAATACTGTGCCAAATCCTGCAAACAATGATGTTTGAAAGATAAGAGGACTGAATGTATCAATCTATACATCCTTCTTTTTATCTACTTTGATAAAAAGAAGGATTTTTTGTTTTTGAGCACTCAATGGAAAATGGGAAACGAAAGAATTTTAATTCCTAGTAATTTAATAAGTTTAATAAGAAAAAAGGAGTTTGTACTATGAATCTTATAAAGAAATTGATCAGTATATTGATCACAATGTGGCTCATTGTCACTTTAACTTTTATTATTATGCATTCCATACCAGGAGATCCGTTTTCGAATGACTCGAAAGCACTTTCACCAGAACAATTACAACATATGAAAGAGCGATTTCATTTGGACCAGCCGCTCTATATGCAATATTTACTGTATTTAAAGGGAGTTGTCACATTAGATTTAGGTCCCTCTATTCAATCAGAAAGTCGAGATGTGAACACATTAATTCGTGAAGGATTTTCAGCGTCAGCGTTAATTGGTGTCCAATCTTTATTACTCGCTTTATTCGGCGGTATTATTCTTGGGACAATTGCTGCTCTGTATAAACATCGATTTCTCGATGTACTCGCAATGTTGCTAGCAATTATCGGGATATCAGTACCAAGCTTTATTTTCGCTCCATTATTAATTAAGTATATGGGGGTGGAGTGGCAAATGCTTCCGATTGCGGGGTTTAAAACATGGCAACATTCAGTATTGCCAAGCATCGCATTAGCAGTAGGACCGCTTGCTATTATTACACGTTATGTCAGAAGTAGCATGATTGAAGTCTTGCAATCTAATTACGTGCGAACAGCGGTATCAAAAGGTTTACCAATGTCTTATATTATCCGCAAACATGTATTACGGAATAGTTTATTACCAGTCGTTACTTTTTTAGGGCCGTTATTTGCTTCTGTTATTACCGGAACGTTTGTCATTGAAAAAATCTTTTCAATACCGGGTATTGGGAAATATTTTGTAGATAGTATTTTTAATCGAGATTATCCAGTCATTATGGGGACGACCATTTTTTATAGCTTTATTTTAATCATTACCTTATGGATTGTTGATGTTTGTTATCAATTGATTGATCCAAGAATTTCATTGAAAAGTGGTGACCAACAAGCATGAAAATTATACAAAATGATGTAGAGCCTGTGCAATCGATTGAACAACTAGAGACAGTCAATCGTCCAGTTTCTCCGCTCAAGAATTTTATTGAAAGGTTTAGTCAACATTTACTAGCTGTTATTGGCACAGCTGTCTTAGCAATCATTTGTTTATTTGCCGTAATTGGTCCGATGATTAGCGGCCATGTTGGGAGCGATCAAACATTAACCGCAGCCAATTTAGCACCGAGTAGCGACTATTGGTTTGGAACGGATGATTTAGGAAGAGATGTTTTCACCCGTGTTTGGTTAGGAGCTAGAATTTCGCTTGGTATTGGATTAATCGCAGCATTGATTGATGTTGTGTTAGGCGTTTTAATCGGTTGTATTTCAGGATATGCAGCAGGACGTGGGAAATGGGGCAATCGTTTGGATCAAGCGATTATGCGTGTCGTAGAAATTTTATATGGAATTCCTTATTTATTAGTCGTCATTTTATTATTGGTTCTTATGAAGCCAGGCATACTGACGATGATTATCGCACTTAGTATTACAGGGTGGGTGAATATGGCGCGAATGGTGCGAGGGCAAGTACTGCAAATCAAATCGGAACCATTTGTCGTTGCTGGGGAGATGCTTGGTACGAGCCATTTGAAAATTATGTGGAAACATATTTTACCGAATATTATGGGTGTTGTGATTGTCAGTCTTACATTTACCATTCCATCAGCTATTTTTGCAGAATCCTTTCTGAGCTTTTTAGGGTTAGGTATTCAAGCACCTTCAGCGAGCTGGGGAACGATGGCAAATGACGCTCTAGGTGTTATTTTAAGCGGAGAATGGTGGCGTTTATTTTTCCCATCTTTATTGATCGCTTTAACGATGTTTGCCTTTAATGTCATTGGAGATGGTTTACAAGATACATTTAATCCAGAAAGTGAGCGTTGATGATGTCAAATCTTATACAAATTGAACAATTAAATTTACATGTGACAAAAAGAAAACAGCAATTAACGCTTGTGTCGGATTTATCTTTAGCGATTCAAAAAGGGGAAGTTTTTGCGTTAGTTGGAGAAAGTGGCAGCGGAAAAAGTATGACAGCTAAGGCGTTAACAGGGATGCTTCCGAATAATATTGAGCAACAAGTCGAAACGTTAACGCTCGGTGAACATAATTTAAAAACTTTATCAAAAAAAGCGTGGCAAAACATTAGAGGAGAAGAAATCGGCATCGTTTTCCAAGATCCGATGACATCTCTGAATCCAACGATGAAAATTGGCGACCAACTTACTGAAATCTTTGTCGTAAAATGGCGTTTGAAAAAACAACAAGCGTATGAGAAATCCATTGCTTTATTAGAAAAAGTGAAAATTACCGAACCCGCACTGCGCATGAAACAATACCCACATGAACTAAGTGGTGGGATGCGTCAAAGAGTGTTAATTGCAATCGCAGTTGCTTTATCCCCAACATTTATCGTTGCGGATGAACCGACGACTGCATTAGATGTCACGACACAAAAACAAATTTTACAACTGTTTAAAGAGTTGAAAGACGAAGAGGAACGAAGCATTTTACTCATTACGCATGATTTAGGTGTTGTAGCAGAAGTGGCAGACCGAGTTGGTGTTATGTATGCAGGACGAATTGTGGAAGTCGGTACAGTCAATGAGCTGTTTGACCAACCACAACATCCTTATACGAAAGGACTTTTACGATCATTAGTTACAGGAGAAACAAATCGTTCATTACCATTAAAGTCAATCGCAGGAACACCACCTTTACCGACAGAGAATATGAAAGGTTGTCCATTTGCAGCAAGATGTGACCAAGCAATGTCTATATGCTTAACTCAAAAGCCGCCTCGTAAAGTTACAGACCGCCACGAAGTGGAATGTTGGTTAACGGAGAAAGGAGACGTCTAAATGACAGTTTTATGGTCGATTGAAGATGTGAATAAAATATACGTTGGGAAAGGAGGTGACAAACAAGTATTATTTGATCTTACCTTTAACATTCATGAAGGGGAAGTGTTAGGGGTTGTAGGCGAAAGTGGTAGTGGTAAATCAACTTTGGGGAAGTTATTAGCAAAAATAGAGCCTTATCAAACGGGAGAAATTCGCTATAAAAATACAGAGCTGCAACAAATGAAAAAGCGAGATGTTCAAGCATTTAGACAGCAAGTTCAAATGATTTTCCAGGACCCAGATTCTTCATTGAATCCGAGGATGAAAGTGAAGGACATCATTTTGGAAGGGGTAGAAGGTTTTCGTATCAAGTTAGCTGAATCGAAAGAAGAGCTCGTGCATCGCTTACTTGGAGAAGTTGGTTTATCAAGTGCGTTTAGTGAGCGTTATCCTTTTGAATTATCAGGAGGACAAAAACAACGTGTCGGCATTGCGCGGGCATTAGCTGTTGATCCACAATTTATCATTGCTGATGAGCCGATTTCGGCACTAGATGTCTCGATTCAAGCGCAAGTCCTCAATGATTTACGCAGATTGCAAAAAGAAAGAAATTTAACAATGCTATTTATCGGTCATGATCTGAATATTATTCGCTATATTAGCGATCGAATTGTCGTTATGTACGATGGACAAATTGTAGAAATTGCATCAGCAGAACAGTTATTTGAACATCCCACACATGCCTATACGAAGCGATTGATGGCGGCTAGTCCAGTACAGCATCCGTCGTTACGAAGTGAAGATATTCAAATAGAGTTATCAAGACCAACTTATAGCAAAATCACACATTATGAAGAAATTGCAGCGGGACATTTCGTTGCACAACATTAGAAGGGGAGAGAATTCAATGAAAAAGTGGATTTTAGTAATCGCATTATTCGTGGTGGCAGCAGCATTAGCAGCTTGTGGTCAAGACGATACACCGAAGACGGGGAGTAGTAACAGTGGAACAGAAGAACAACATTTAAGATTAAATCTTGGGGGAGAACCGTATACATTAGACCCAGCATTTGCATCGGATACAACATCTTGGTGGGTAATTGACAGCATTTACAGTGGTTTATATCGAAAAGGAGAAAACGGGGAACCAGTTTTAGAATTAGCTAAATCAGTAGACGTATCAGAAGATGGTAAGACGTACACATTCACATTACATGAAGGATTAGAGTGGTCAAATGGTGATTCGTTAACTGCGCATGATTTTGAATATGCATGGAAACGTGTGTTAAATCCTGAAACAGCGGCATATAGCCCATCTTCTTTATATTTTATTGAAGGGGCAGAAGCTTATAATTTAGGTGAAGCAACAGCAGAAGAAGTTGGCATTGAAGCGACAAATGATACAACATTAGTTGTTCAATTAGTTGACCCAATTAATTTCTTCCCTAAAATTGCGACAGGCTCAGCTTATTATCCAGTGAATCAAAAAGTGGTCGAAGCAGATGATAAATGGGCAACAGAAGCAGAAACACTTGTTTCGAACGGTGCATTTAAAATGAAAACTTGGGATCATAATGCAGAAATTATACTAGAGAAAAATGATGTGTATGTTGAAGCAGATGAAGTGAAATTAGACATCGTCAGCTTCCAAATGGTAGCGGATGCCAATACAGAATTCCAATTGTATAAAAGTGGCGAAATCGATGTATTAGTTACAGTACCAGCGGATATGTTAACAAGTGTGAAAGACGATGAAGAACTTGTAACATATGAAGGTTTCTCAGTCAGTACGTATTCATTTAATGTAGATGAAAAGCCAGTTAATAATGAAAAAATTCGTCAAGCATTCAGCTATGCTATTGACCGTCAAGCTTTTGTTGATAATGTGTTAAAAGGTGGACAAAAACCTGCATATGGCTATGTTTCATACGGTGTTGTTGGGGAAGACGGGAAAGATTATCGGGACTCAGCGCCAGAAGAATATTACACATTTGATCCGGAAAAAGCACAGAAATTATTAGCAGAAGGTTTACAAGAAGAAGGGTTAACAGAACTTCCAGCAGTGACATTAAAGACAAATGCTGAAGGCGTTAATAAAAAGTCGGCAGAAGTCGTTCAAGAAATGTTGAAACAAAACTTAGGCATTGAAATTACGATTGAAACTCAAGAGTGGAAAACTTATATCGATACATTTAAACAAAAGAACTTCCAAGTTGCACGTATGGGCTGGGTTGGAGATTTTTTAGATCCGTATCCAGTATTAGCACTTTATCGTTCAACAAGTTCTAGCAACTTTACAAATTGGAAAAATGAAAAATTTGACCAGTTATTAGATAAATCATTACAAGCGAAAACTGAGAAAGAGCGTTTTGAAATTTTACATGAAGCAGAATCAATTTTAATGAAAGAACTACCAATTTTACCAATTAACTTCTCGAATGAAAACTCTTTAATTCGTAAAACAGTAGAAGGTATTACAACAGATCCATTAAGTAAGCCAAACTTCATTTTTGCGGAAATTAAAGAATAGAAGATAATGACAAGCCCTTTGAACAGTATACATATGTTTAAAGGGTTTTTTATATTTCAGATACTATTGACAAATCAGAAAATATAGTTTATTGTCTAAATAATCTTGTATACAGTAGACAGAAAAGTGGTGAAGCAATTGTCACATCAAATTGTTCGTAGAGAAACATTGAAAGAGCAAGTTTATAAGTATCTAAAAAATGAAATTATTACAGGTGAGTTAAAGCCTGGTGAACGTTTAATTGAAGAGAAAATCTCAGAACAATTAAATGTTAGTAGGAGCCCAATTAGGGAAGCAGTTCGGATGCTAGAGAAAGATGGCTTATTAAATATTCAACAAACTGGGGGCGTAACGGTTGTAAATCCAACAGTCGAAGATTATCGCTATCTGTTTGAAACGAGGGTAGAAATGGAGTCAGTTGCTGCTTATTATGCTGCGATTAGACGAACTGATAATGAGTTAAAGGTTATAAAAAAGACAATTGATATGATGGAGATTGAGGTTGCAACAGGCGAGATTAATGAGATATTGAAAACGAATTTAAACTTTCATGAAATGATTGTTACAGCGAGTCACAACCCCTTTCTAATTTCGATGACGATGCAACTAAGGGGAATTAATAGCTTTTATCGGAAAGCAATTTTAGAAAACAACCCAAAGTATGTAAAAGGAGCACTTGAGGATCATAAAAAAATATTTCAAGCGATTGACACAGGGAATCAAGAAGCAGCAAAAGCATCCATGCGTGCGCATATTGAACATGATTACCAGTCATTTATGAAAATCGTTTCACAAAAAGGAGGAGAACAATGACAAACCGAAAACCGTTGGAAGGCATTAAAATTTTGGAGTTAGGAAATTTAGTGGCGGCACCGTTTTCAGGGAAATTAATGGCAGAATTTGGTGCTGAAGTGATTAAAGTGGAAGAACCAAAAAATGGAGACCCTTTACGGAATTGGCGTGTAATGCATGAAGATACCTCAGTCTGGTGGTATGTTCAGAGCCGCAATAAAAAGTCTATTACGATTAATTTGCGAACTGAGGAAGGACAAAACCTTGTGAAGAAATTAATCGGAGAAGTGGATGTTGTCCTCGAAAATTTTAAACCAGGCACTTTAGAACGTTGGGGACTTGGTTATGAAGAAATGAAGAAGGTGAATAAAAGCATTATTTTAACAAGAATTTCAGGCTATGGACAAACGGGACCATATAAAGAAAAACCGGGATTTGGAAGTGTGGCGGAGGCAATCGGAGGCTTACGCTATTTAACGGGTTATCCAGATCGCCCTCCAGTTAGAGTAGGTATAGCAATTGGTGACATGATTGCAGGTTTATATGCTGTCATTGGTACGCTCATGGCGATACGTGCACGTGATCAACATCAAGAAAAAGAAGGTCAAGTAGTAGACGTGGCATTATATGAATCTGTGTTTAGCTTGTTAGAAGGGATTTTGCCGGAATTTAATTTAACAGGCCAAATTAGGGAAAGAACGGGTAGTACGTTACCGGGAATTGCACCGTCGAATACTTATAAATGTAAAGATGGCAAGCATCTTGTCATCGGGGGAAATGGCGACAGAATTTTTCAAAGGTTAATGACAGCAATTGACCGAACTGATATTGCAGAAGATCCGAAATACGCTACCAATCAAGGAAGAGCAGATCATGTAGATTATATTGACAATGTTATTGAGGAATGGACATTGCGACATTCAATGGAAGAAGCACAAAGAATTTTAGACGAGGCATCTGTTCCAGTAGGGCCTATTTATAGCATTGAGGATATTGTCAATGATGAACATTATCAAGCGAGAGAAATGTTGAAAAAAGTTAAATTGAATAATGGTGAATCACTAATTGTTCCAGGAATTGTTCCGAAATTATCAGCTACGCCAGGTGATATCTTGTGGAACGGTCCAAGTTTAGGGGAGCATAATCGAGTGATTTATAGTGAACTCATCAATTTAAGTGAAGACGATATTTTACGGTTAAAGGAAGAAGGTACCATTTGAAAAAACTGAATATTTAAACGGGTTGGATTTAATAGTGAGTAAATATAAAAAGAGGAGATGTGCATATGAAGAAATGGGCAGCATTTTTATTATTAGCTATATCAATGATTTTTGTTTTAGCGGCTTGTGGAAATGATAAGGAAGATGATGGGACTAAAGATCAAAGTGATACAAGTGCAGGAACAGGCGATATTACAGATGGAGAAGAATATGAAAAAACGACGATTCGTTTAGCATATAATTTACCGCAAGATCATCATGTTGCAGTAGGAATCGAAAACTTTGCTAAAGAAGTGACGGAGAAATCAGGCGGTAATGTTAATATCCAAGTTTATCCTGCTGGACAATTATTAAGTGATAAAGACATGAACCAGTCAATCTTATCTGGTGGCGTTGAAATGGGGGTCAACTCTTCAACTTTATGGGCATCCACAGTGCCAGCAATGGGTGTTTTTGACGTTCCATATGTATTTAATGATTATGCCGCTGTAGGTGAGGCGGTAAATGGAGAGTTTGGTAATAAATTACGTGGTGCAATGGAGGAAAAAGGTGCAAAGGTGCTTATGTTCGCAGATTATGGCTATGTTCAATTCGCAAATAATAAAAGAGCAATTGCATCGCCAGCGGACTTTAAAGGCTTAAAGATTAGAAGTATTGGGGATTTACCTTCTGAATTAATTCAAGCATACGGTGCATCGCCAGTATTTATGGGTGCGGGGGAAGTTTATATGGCATTACAACGTAATACAGTTGACGGTGCTACTTCAGGTACAACAGCGATGTTGCAAAGAAAATATGATGAAGTAACAAAGTATTTAACGATCAATAATTATGCTTATTTAGAATTCTTGTTAGCAGTTAATAAAGACTTTTATGATAAATTACCAGATAACACGAAACAATTAATTGAAGAAGTAGCTGCGGATACTGAGAAGTGGATTCGTGAGCAAGCTGAAAAAGAAGATTCTGAATCTGCAAAGGCACTGGAAGAAAAAGGAATGGAAGTGTATGTTGTACCAGAAGATGAATTAGAAGAATGGAAGAAAGCAGCTGCACCAGTACGCGATGTGTTTATTAAAAATGCAGGTGCATTAGGTGAAGAGTTATTGGATTTAGTTGACTGATAAGAAAGAAGGTACAAGGCTATTAACAAGTGGGGATCTACTGCTGGATTGTTAATAGAATAACCTTATCCCGTCTAAGAGTTGGGTGTTCATTTTGCACACTTTATTTGCAGTGTATAGTATTTACTTGATTTATAAGATGATTTACCAATCATGTTTGATGTTACGGCTGAATAAAGGGGGAGCCAATGATGAAAGCAGTATATAACTTAATGGATTTCCTCGTGCGTCTTGGGGCTTATATTGGTGGCATTATGATTTTATTGACGACATTTATGACATTCTTTGAAGTTGTTTCTAGATCATTTTTTCACAAACCGACATCATGGGGAATTGAATTGTCGATTTATGCCATTATTGCAAGTTGTTTTTTAGGAAGTGCCTATGCCGTACGAACGTATTCACATATTACAGTTGATTTATTAATCAATAATGTGAATGATCAATTGAAAAGAGTATTGGCTTATTTAACCAATGGTTTAGGACTTGTTTTCAGCGTGATTTTTACAATTTATAGTTATTTTCATGTAGTGAACACTTTTAAATTAGGTGTTACATCAGCATCTTTATTAAGAATTCCAATGTATATACCTGAGTCCTTTCTTGTAATTGGTGGTGTTTTGCTTTGTTGTGCGTTTATTTTACAACTTATTGACGGTGATATTCATAGGGGAGGGGAGAATTTATGAATATATTTTTTACAGGTGGGTTAGGAATTCTTCTCCTACTAGGTTTGCCAGTCGCATTTGCACTCTGTCTTTTAGCAATTGCAGGAATGTTCTTTTTTAATGGAGGGACATTTGCGTTTATGCAAATTCCGATTATTGCTTATAAGTCATTGGATGATTTTTCTTTAACGGCTTTACCGATGTATGTCTTAATGAGCCAAGTACTAGTAATTAGTGGGGTTGGGCGAGATTTATATGATATGGCAAGTAAATGGTTTAGGCACTTTCCAGGTGGTCTAGCCATTGCTACGATTTTTTGTTGTACAGTATTCTCTGCTATTTCTGGGTCCAGTGTAGCAACAGCAGTCACTGTAGGCGCTGTGGCACTTCCTGAAATGGTCAAACGCGGCTATAAAAGACGTCATGTTTTAGGACTACTAGCAGCGGGTGGAACGTTAGGGATTTTGATTCCACCAAGTATTCCAATGATTATTTATGGCTCAGTAACTGGAGAATCTGTTGGGAAGTTATTTATTGCCGGAATTATTCCAGGTGCAATTTTAACAATCTCATTTATGATTTTTTCTGCTTATCAAACACGGCATATTAAAGATGCACCTGCTACTTGGGAAGAGCGTTTAACCGCATCGAAGAAAGCGATTTGGGGATTGTTATTACCGATTGTAATTATTGGTGGAATTTATACAGGCAAGTTTACTCCAACGGAAGCGGCAGCAGTCGGTGTTGTTTTCAGTTTCTTAATCGCAATTATTGTGTATAGAAATATGACATTTTCGGCTTTGAAGACAATTTTGACAGAAACAGTTAAAACAACAGCAATGATTTTGTTTATTATTGTCGGAGCGATGTTACTCGGTTACATTATGACGATTTTACAAATTCCACAAAATATCGTTAACTTTGCAACTGGATTAGATATTTCACCATGGATTATATTTATTTTAATTAATATTGTATTGTTGATTTTAGGAATGTTCTTGGAAACGGTTTCCATTCTAGTCATCACTTTACCTATTTTATACCCCATCGTAACAATGTTAGGTTTCGATCCGATTTGGTTTGCTGTTATTATGGTAATTAATATGGAGCTCGCTTTAATTTCACCTCCAGTCGGTTTAAATTTATTTGTTTTAAAAGGATTAAACAAGGAAAATACCATAAGTGAAATCGTTAAGGGAGTTATTCCTTATGCAGCTATTATGATTGTATTTATGGTTGTCTTGTCCTTTTTCCCAGAAATTGCAACAGTACTTATTAAAAATGTTGAATAAGAATGCTATGAATAGAAGGGTCCAGAGAGTCTTGATAGATTTTCTGGATTTTTTTGTTCAATACATATGCTTGATTAGAATGGCATCACTAGTACATGTAGCGAAAGGCGGTGACTCCAGCGGAAATGGAATGAGTCTGAAAGCCCCGCAGGAGTGCACAGTTAAGATTGTATCTTGATGAAGTTTTCTTATTTCGTTTCAAGCTAATTAATTGTAATAATGCCCATTTACTTATATAGTTAGCATGCTAACTAATTTAAGGAAGTAGGTGTCCATTTTGATTGAGGAAGAGATTCGCGGATTGTTGGAAACTATTTCAACGCAAAAAAGAAAGAATTATACGGAGAAATTACGTGAAATTGGGATCCACACTGGGCAAGATCAATTACTTTGTTTACTCGCACAAGCTGAGGGGAAGACGCAAAGAGAGCTTTGCCAGCAATTGAATTGTGAAGCATCTACGCTTACGAATATGTTGAAATCCTTGGAAAATCATGCACTCATTCATCGCTTACAAGATGAAAAAGATGCTCGGACGAAACGTGTTTATTTAACGGGTGAAGGTCTGGATATAATTGAACCCATTCAATTATTATGGCAAGAAGAACAAAAGAAGTTATTAGAAGGATTTACGCAAGAAGAATTAGAGACATTACATCAATTTCTTGAAAAAATGGCCTATAACATGACGAAAAAATAAATTTGAGCTATACGAAAGGTTGTTTTAGAAATGAAAAAAATTTAATTATCGGCGCGAATGGCAATATTGGAAAGAAAGTTGTCACTTTATTACAAGAACAAGGGAAATACACATCTGTCGCAATGATTCGGACGGAAGTACAGGACATGACAAAACATTATGAATTGATTTAGACGGTGCTGCGAAAACGATTGAAGCTGCAGAAAAATTAGGTATTGACCGCTTCGTCATGGTGAGTTCGATTTATGCGGAGCGCTGAGAGAAATGGACGATGTTACAGCCTTATTTTGTAGCGAAACATCATGCAGATTTAGCGCTTTTAGCGAGTACATTAAATTATACAGCCGTACGTCCAGGCATATAAACAGATGAAGCAGGAACGAATCATGTGCAAATTGGACAACAACTGGAAGCGAATGAAATTTCAAGGCAAGATGTCGCACGTACGGTCGTTGATGTATTAGATGCTAAAAATATGGAATATAAAGCGTTTGATGTGATCTCAGGAACTGATGAAGTTGGAGAAGCAGTCAAGAAGGTTTAATGGATTGAGATTGCGAATCATTTAATAAAGGAGTTAACTAAACATGAAATTAAGTATATTAGACCAAGCACCGATTACGAAAGGACATACTTCTGCCCAGGCTTTAAAGTATGCAGAGGAACTAGCAATTTTAGGAGATGAACTAGGCTATTACCGTATGTGGATGGCTGAACACCATGGCACGAATCATTATGCAAGTTCGGCACCAGAAGTGACAGCGGCACATTTAGCAGCCAAAACAAAAAATATTCGCATCGGCACAGGTGGCGTCATGATGATGCATTATTCACCTTTAAAATTAGCGGAAGTATTTAAAACATTAAGTGGGTTTTCTCCCGGACGTATCGACTTTGGTGTAGGTAGGGCGCCAGGTGGGGATACGAATGCGATGTATGCACTGTCTGAAGGACGTCAACCGATGCTCCATAATATGTATGAGAAATTGGAAGTTGCAATGGATTTAATTGCGGATGAAATGCCGGAAGATGAACTATATACAAAGACAATTGCAACGCCTGCTGACATCGTTTTACCAGAGGCATGGTTACTCGGTTCGACAGGGAATAGTGCATTAGAAGCTGCGAAAAGAGGCGTAGGATATTCCTTTGCGCAATTTTTCAATGGAGAATTGACGAAGCCGATTTTAGATAGCTATCGTGCAAATTTTGCACCATCAGTGTTAATGGAAAAACCACAAATTAATGTATGTTATATGGTCACGACAGCTGAAACGAAGGAAGAGGCAGAGTTCCAAGCGCGTCCACAAGATATTTGGCGTTTACGTTTTATGCGTGGTCAATTAAGTGTTATTTTAACACCTGAGGAAGCACAAGATTATCCACTTACGGAGATGGATAAAATGATTATTGAAGAGAATCGTAAAATTCATATTGTCGGAGATTCAAAAGAAGTAGCTGCGTTTTTGCAACAAGAACAACAACAATACGGATTTGACGAGGCGATGATTATTAGCATTCCACATGCACAAGAAACGCGTTTAAATGTCTATCGTTTATTAGCAAAAGAATTATTAAATGCATAAAAATAGGTACGGTTTAGAAAGTCAATTTTGGTAGACTTTCTAGACCGTTTTTTATTATTTTCTCAATTAGAATGCGGATATATTAGGAGGTTAAATAGAAAAGATGTTCTTGAGAAAACAGCTAATCACTTTGGAATGCGTGGTTATAAGGTTTATAGAGACATGTTGATTTTTCGGAAAGTAATTGACAATCTAATTGATAAAGATTATCATTGATAATGAAAATCGTTATCAATTGGAAAAGAGGGTAAGGGAGAATGGAAAATAGTTTTATAAAGAAGAGTAAGCGAATTGCTTTTTCGTTTCTTATAGCAGGAGCATCTTTAAGTTTAATAGCATGTTCGACAGAGGATGCTTCAAAAGGTCAAAAAGAAAATCAATCAGAAGAACGCCAAGGACAACAGGGTGAAGATGTTGCATCAGCAACTGAATTAACACTTGAAAATGATGGCGTTGATGAGAAGGAGTTGGCGTCAGCACTCGAACAATTCCCAGAAGGAGTAGCGGAACAGCTTGTCACGACATCTGTCCCGTTAACAGAAATGCTTTCTGTACTAGAGATCACACCAGTTGGCGTACCGACATCGACAAATCCGATCCCAGCGGCATTTGATGAAGTTCAACGAATCGGTTCACCGATGGCACCAGATTTGGAAGTATTAACGAAATTAAAGCCAGATTTAGTAATTGGCGCGGAGTCACTTCGTAGCTCTTTAGAAGAAAGCATCAAAGGTATTGATGTTAAAACAGCCTATTTACCAACGGACTCTTTCGATGACCTGAAATTAAGTTTTAAAGCATTAGGTACTTATTTTGAACAGACTGAAAAAATGAATGAAAAAATGCAAGAGATTTTAAATAAAGAAAATGAATTAGTGCAAAAAGCAGCAGGGAAAGACATGCCGAAGGTTTTATTAATGATTGGGACCGCAGATTCCTTTATGGTCATGAATGAAAACTCTTACTTAGGTAGCTTAGTTGAAAGACTTGGCGCAGATAATATTGCGACTTCTATATTAAAAGCACAAGACACGTACTCACCAATGAATATGGAAGAAATCGTCGTAGCAAATCCTGATATTGTCTTCGTATTAGCTTCTGGAGACCATGGGGCATCTGAAAAAATGTTAGAAGATGAAATGAATGGCAATGAGATGTGGTCAAAATTAGCCGCTTCACAAAATGATGCGATTCACATTTTAGATAGTGAAATATTCGGTATGGCATCAATTGAGAATGTGGAAAAGGCATTAACGGAAATTGGCAATTATTTTTTTGAATGAGGAAATGTAAATGATTAAAAAAGGACAAGGTACAACGGTATTTGTGACATTTGTAATTACAATCATTGCTGCGATACTTGCCATCGGACTCGGTAGTGTAAGTATTCCAATTTCTGATATTTTAAAAACATTGATGCAGACGTCTACACAATCTGAATACAATACGATTATTTTTGACATTCGTATGCCAAGAGTTTTATTAGCGCTCATTGTCGGTGCAAATATTGCAGTATCAGGTGCACTTTTGCAAGCAGTGATGGGCAATCCATTAGCGGATCCTGGTTTGACCGGTGTTACAAGTGGTGCAGCCGTATTTGTCTTATTAATTATGCTCGTTGCACCTGAGTATTCGAATTATATTCCACTGGCGGCTTTAGTAGGTGGTGTACTTGCTGCGACAATTGTCTACTCGCTCGCTTGGCGGAAAAATGGCATTTCACCGATTACCATCATTTTATCTGGTGTAGCTGTGAACGCTTTGGCGGGTGGGGCGATTGGGTATTTATCGATTATTTATAGTGATCGTTTACCTTCTGCTGTCCAATGGATGAATGGTAGTTTAGCGGCTAAAGGGAATAGTGCTTTAATGATGATTTTGCCTTACGCAATCATCGGTTGGTTAGCTGCAATTTTAACGATTCGAAAAGCGAACGTCATTCGAATGGGGGATCAAGTTGCAGCAAACTTAGGTGAAAGTGTAACGAAAATTCGCATCGGTTTATCTCTTGTGGCAGTCTTTTTAGCAGCGATTTCAGTTGCTACAATCGGGATGATCGGCTTTGTTGGGTTGATTGTTCCGCATATGGCCAGATTGCTCGTTGGTTCGAATTATAAATATTTACTCCCAATGAGTATGGCGTTAGGCGCACTTATTTTACTCATTGCCGATACGGGAGGTCGCACATTATTTGCACCGCTTGAAATTCCAGCAGGTATTTTAATGGCAGTTATCGGTGGACCTTACTTTTTATACTTAATGAGAAAGAAGGGTTTTTAAATGTTTATTGTAGATGAGATTTCAGTACGTTATGAACAGAAAACAACATTGGAAAATTTTTCCTTCACGGTAAAAGAAGGCGATATTGTCTCGATTATCGGACCGAATGGCTCGGGAAAATCCACATTATTAAAAGCATTAACGAGGCAAACAGCTTATTATGAAGGCGTTGTTCTGTTGGATGGACAAAATGTGAAGGCATTAAAATCTAAACAACTTGCCAAAACGATGTGCATGTTGAGCCAGAAAAATGAAGCGCCGCCCGATATGACTGTGGAAGATTTAGTTGCGTACGGACGTTATCCACATAAAAAATGGTATGAACGTTTAACAAGTAAAGATCAAGAAATTATTAATTGGGCCATTGAAAAAACGCATTTAACGGAATATCGAGATCGACCAGTCGCTTCTTTATCAGGAGGAGAATCGCAACGTGCATGGCTCGCAATGGCATTGGCACAAAAACCAAAAATTTTACTACTGGATGAACCGACGACTTATTTAGATATCGCCCATCAACATGAGGTATTGGAATTGGTTCGCTCATTAAATGAGGAAATGGGTATGACTGTATTAATGGTGTTGCATGATTTAAACCAAGCATCTCAATATAGTGATCAAATTATCGTCGTACAAAATGGGCAAAAAGTGATGGATGGTTCACCAAAAGAAGTGATGACAGAAGAAATGATACGAAATGTGTATTGTATGGAGTGCGAGGTAGGGTTCGGTGAATGTCAAAGAAAACCACGCATTCATTTATTGCAGAAAGCAAACTAATTTACTGGAGGAAAGACAAATGGCAAAAACAGTTGATGTACAAAAACATAAGGAAATGTATTTAAATTTTATCGATTCAAAACATACGGCAGTTTTAAACTTTGTGAATGAAGAAGGCAAACCTTTTAGCAGTATTATTCCGTTCGTGAAAAAAGACAATAAACTATACATTTATATTAGTGAAGTTGCGGATCATTATCGTTTAACAGAACGCAGTGAGTTTATTGATGTGATGATTCATGCAGACGAATCCGAAACGAAAAATGCCTTTGCAACGGAGCGTGTTCGTTTATTATGTACACCGAAAAAATTAGGTAATGAAGGACATGAAGAAATTTTTGAGTTGTTTAATACATCTTTCAATAAAAACTTAATGGATATGTTAAGAGGATTAGACTTTTCTTTATTTGAATTAGATCCAATTGAAGGGCGTTATGTTGTTGGATTTGGTTTAGCATTTGATTTAACAATTGACGGTGAAACGTTCAATCATGTCGTTGTGGATAAGTCGAAAGCTTAAAGAGTAAGGGGAGATTAAGGTGAAAACAGAAGAACTGTACTCCACAATGTGGACAAGCGTACGCAACCGCTTTACTGAAAAAGCACAAGCGATTGAAGAAGTTGATTTACAGAAAAAATTAGGTGAAACTTCGATTGCCGATTTACTGTATCATACGGGGCAAGTTGAATATTTATTTGCTGATTGGTATTTTGGCCAAGCTGCAGAAGAACTACCAAAGCCGAGCTTAACGAATAAAGCTGAACTATTGTCTTTTTTAGAAGCATCCAATGCCTTTTTATTAAAAGCAATGGCAGCTTTACCGGAAGAAAAATGGACGGAAGTCGTGTCTTCTAAAATGGGTGATTCAACACCGGCTGAAGTTGTCGGTCGCCTCATTTACCATGCGGGTATTCATAGTGGTCAAATAACAGATATTCAAAAATACGGCGCATAATACAAAGCAGTCGCGCATTACGGATGAAGCATCAAGTTGAAGGGAGATTGTTCTCTTTACTTGATGCTTTTTATATAGGTCTGTTTTCTTTGAAACGAGCTAGATTGCCTATTTTCAGTCGACAAAACACTTTCTACCTCGCAACCTTCACATTTGTCGCTTATAATAAGGAATAATGGAAAGGAGATTTTTGAATGACAAAATCACTCGTATTAGCAGAAAAACCATCCGTAGCACGTGATATTGCACGCGTACTCGGTTGTCATAAAAAAGGCAATGGCTTTTTAGAAGGCACAAATTATATTGTTACTTGGGCGCTCGGGCATCTTGTAACACATGCAGATCCAGAAGGATACGGTGCAAAATATAAGGAATGGAAATTGGAAGATTTACCAATCATTCCAGATCCTTTTAAAATTGTGCCGATTCGTCAAACGACAAAACAATTAAATGCCGTGAAGGCACAATTAAAACGTCCAGATGTGAAAGAAGTAATCATCGCGACAGATGCAGGTCGTGAAGGAGAACTTGTCGCACGTTGGATTTTAGAACAAGCGAAAAGTCGTAAACCAATTAAACGATTATGGATTTCTTCAGTGACGGATAAAGCGATTAAGGATGGTTTTAAAAATTTAAAGCCTGGTAAAAACTATGATCATTTATACGAAGCAGCAGTAGCGCGTGCGGAAGCTGATTGGGTTGTTGGCATTAACGCTACACGTGCCTTAACAGTAAAATATAACGCACAGTTATCAACAGGACGTGTACAAACACCGACGCTTGCGATGATTGCAGAACGTGAAAAAGCAATTAATGAATTTAAAGCGAAAACATATTATGGTTTACAAGCCATTTCAGAAGGAGCTGCGTTCCAATGGACGGATGCGAAAGGACAAACGCGTTCTTTTGATGAAGCTTTTGTGAAAGAGAAATTAAATGCATTAGATCATGTGAAATCTGGACAAGTGCAAGATATTCAAAAAGCGGATAAACAACAACCTGCACCACCTTTATTCGACTTAACAGAATTACAAAAAGAAGCGCATAAACGTTGGTCTTGGTCAGCGAAAGAAACATTATCTACATTACAAAATTTATATGAACGCCATAAAGTGGTGACATATCCACGTACCGATTCAAAACATTTAACATCAGATATGAAAAATACATTAATCGACCGTATTAAAGCTGTGGACATTCCACCGTTTAGAAAAGCAGCGCAACAACTTATTCGTCAAGGAACGCCACAAATTCAAAAAGGTGTCATTGATGATAAGCGTGTGTCTGATCACCATGCGATTATTCCAACTGAAGAAACAGCTCTTATGCAAAATTTATCGGACAAGGAAAAACGTCTATATGAACTCATTGTCAATCGCTTTTTAGCAGTGTTCTTCGGACCTTATCGTTATCAACAAGTGACGATAACATTGGAAGTTGGGAAAGAACAGTTTAAAGCGAAAGGCAAAGTTGTTACAGACGAAGGTTGGAAAAAAGTGTATGACTTTGATGAAGACAATGTCGCTTCATTACCAGCATTTACAAAAGGTGACACATTACCAATCCGTGCGATTACAATGACGGAAGGCAAGACAAAGCCACCTGCACGTTTTAATGAAGGAACATTACTGGCAGCGATGGAAAATCCGACACAATTTATGCAAGGTGAATCAAAATCACTCATTCAAACAATTGGTGAAACTGGAGGACTTGGTACAGTTGCAACACGTGCGGAAATTATTGAACGTTTATTTAAAACATTTGTCATTGAGAAAAAAGGCAATGAATTATTTACAACTTCTAAAGGACGTCAATTATTGCAACTCGTTCCAGAAGATCTAAAGTCACCAGCGTTAACAGCGGATTGGGAACAAAGACTAACAAAGATTGCCAATGGAAAGTTAGAAAAGTCTCATTTTATGGATGAAATGATTCAATTTTCTAAAAAGGCTGTAAGAGATATAAAAAATGACGATAAAAAGTTTAAACACGATAATGTCACAGGGCGTGCTTGTCCAGAGTGTGGCAAGCTCTTATTAGAGGTCAATGGCAAACGTGGGAAAATGCATGTTTGTCAAGATCGCGAATGTGGATATAAACGAAGTATTTCCCGTCAAACAAACGCAAGATGCCCACAATGTAAAAAACGTTTAGAATTACGTGGTGAAGGCGATGGACAAATCTTTGTTTGTAGTTGTGGACATCGCGAAAAATTATCGGCATTTGAAAAACGCCGAAAATCGTCCAAAGGGAAACAAGTAAGCAAACGGGATGTTCAAAAATATTTGAAAAAACAAGATGAACCTGAAAACACTGCAATGGCAGATGCGCTGAAAAAACTATTTGACAATGACTAATAAATGAAAGGTGGGATTGATCGTGTATGCGATGTTAAGTCAATTAACGTATAGCCACAAATTAGCACCGATTCGCAAAGTACAAACGACAAATGCTTATGAAAAACAAGAAAAATTTCATCAAGCTGCAGCACTAGCTAAATCATTGCCGAAGGAAATAGCCGAAAAGCCGAAACCAGTAGCACTGAGTGCCGGTCAAATGAAAAAAGTCCATTTACCACTTGGTAAAACTTTAGAAGAATCGCTTCAATTATGGAAGACGTTGCGTGCGGATACATTATCAATCCCCGATTTATCACAGCCCGATATGCATTTAGTAGCGAAAACAACGGCCCAAATTCATCGGACAGAAGCCCAAATCGGTTTAAATCAAAAAGCAGAATCTGAATTTCTAGCAGCAATGCGTGCAGAAGGACAAGCTCAATTTGCGAAAGTCGCAACCCAATTTTCTTCCCCTTTGGAGAAAACATTATATGAGCATAATAGAAAGTTTTCAGCCGCAACGAATGCTTATTCTTATCAAGTGCAATTAGCGATGAATGGTTTCAAAGTGGCAGCACCAAACTACTTTGAAATTGCTTAAGATGAAAGGCTGATATGAATGTCGAAAAAAGATAAAACAGTGAAAACGAATGCGATTAGACTGATTGAGCAAGAGCAGCTAGATTACGAACTTATTCAATATGCAATTGATGATGATTTAATAGATGGCGTTTCCGTTGCGCAGAAAACGAAGCAACAAGTAGAAACCGTTTTTAAAACATTAGTAACTCAAGGTGCGGACCGTGTGATTTATATTTTCATTCTTCCTGTTGCGGAAGAATTGGATTTAAAAAAAGCGGCAAAAGCGGCGAATGTGAAGAAAATAGAATTATTACCGCTCGATCAATTAACAAAAGTGACTGGCTATATTCGCGGAGGCTGTTCACCTGTCGGAATGAAAAAATTATATCCAACTTTTATAGATGAATCTGCGAAAAAACGAGACCATATCATCGTGAGTGCTGGAAAACCAGGTTTACAAATGAAGGTAAAGTCGAATGAATTACAGCGTATGATTGCTGCGGAGTTTGTTGAATTAACAATAAGCTAAAATAAAAGTCGAAATGTGTCACAAGTTTCGCTACATCATGCTAAAATAGAGTAATAAGGAAGTCGTTCACAATATCATGTGAATGGCTTTTCTATTTGGGAGATTCGGTAAAGTCTATGCTTTTTATAAGCATGGATTACTTAGAAAGAAGGAATAATATGACGAAAACAGATAAATGGAGATGGGTGTTTTATTTAAGTGGTTTAGTAATTGTAGCACTTGGAATTTCAATGACGATTAAAGGGTATAAACTGGGAATTGGTCCATGGGATGTCTTTCACGTTGGTCTATATCAAAATCTCGGCTTAACAATTGGCACTTGGAGCATTATTACAGGTCTCGTCATCGTTGGTTTAACAGCCATTTTTATGAAAGAGTTACCTAAAATTGGTACATGGTTAAATATGTTGTTACTTGGTATTTTTATTGATATTTTTAATTGGTTGATTCCTGATGTGGAGGCGCTTACTTTACAAACCGTTTTGTTCGTCCTTGGTGTCATTGTCATGGGATACGGTGTGGGCGTGTATATGTCACCGAATATCGGAGCAGGTCCGAGAGATTCTTTAATGCTTATCTTCGTTGAAAAATTTGGATGGAGTATTAAAAGAGTACGTACATCTATTGAAGTGATCGTTGCCATTTGCGGTTGGATTTTAGGTGGTCCCGTCGGAATTGGAACTGTCATTATCGCCTTATTGATCGGTCAATTTGTCCATTTTACATTGCCACAATCGAAAGCATTGCTCTTGAAGATTACAGATGAAAATGCTGAAGAAATTAATTGGTAAACTACATACTATATCATGAGCATCGTAAGGAATGTCCAGCTGACGCTTTTAGTCGGTTGGGCATTTTTTCTATTGAAATTGCATACGATATGAGTAATTAAGAAGGGGGAGTCGGATGTACGGAACAATAACAAAATATATCGGAACAGCTTATACTGGGAAGGGTTTAGCGCATAAATACGAAGAGATTATTCAGCAAGCTTCGGAAACCATTTTTCTCAAATGTCCTCCGACAACAAGATTATCAACAATGCTTAATAAATTGGCAGCCCATTTTGTGAAGCAAGGTTATCATGTGGATAAGTTTATGAATTCTACCCAAACTGACGAAGTGGATGCAGTTTATATTCATGATGTAAAACGCTTTTATTTACAAGCTTCGCATCCAGTCGCTTTAGAACCTGTTTATATAGGTGGACGTCATCATGTCATTAGTTTTTATGATATGTATAATGAACAAAAGCTACAAGAAGCTCATAAGGAAATTAGTGAACTTTTACAATTAACAGAGCGGCATAGCGGAAAGGCTTTGGAAGCGTTGGAAAATGCTATAGGAAGGCATGACCAATTGGAACAAATCAATATTGAAAAAATGGATTGGCCACAACATGAGCAACTAATTGAAACATTAAAGCAAAATATTTTCCAATCTATCCAATTAAATAAATCCTCCACTTGTACAGATCGAATTGTTAGTTCATTGACAGCAAGTGGAGCGACCGATTTTTTTAGCGAAATTACGTACAGAATGGAAAAGAGGTATATGATTAAAGGCTTTGCAGGAACGGGGAAATCTACGATGATGCGTGCAATCGCAACGGAAGCAGAAAGGCGGGGTCTTGATGTACTTTATGGTTGGTGCGGCTTAGATCCTGATGGTATTGATTTAATACAACTTCCCGAATTATCTGTTGCCATATTTGATGCGACCCATCCACATGCTTATGAAGTGGAACGAGTGGGAGATGAAGTTGTTGATGTGACTGCAATATGTAAGGCTGAAGAGGTTGATGTCGAAGTAGTAGAGCCGATCCAAAACGCTTATCGCGAAGATATTTTAAATGCGACAGCTCATTTACAAAGTTTTGCACAAGCCGAAAAGAAGTTGAAAATTTTTATGGATCAGGCGATAGAAAATTCAATGTTTCAGAAAAAGTATGAAAAGCTAATCGACTTAAACTGACAGTTCCTCCTGCAATATGGTAAAATGGAAATACACATATTGTCAGAGAGGAAGAGTAGATTGTCAAAAATTCTTGATCAGTTTTTAGATGAAAATTTAGCAGAACTAAAAAGTGCAGGTCTATACAATGAAATCGATCCTGTAGAAGGTCCAAATGGTCCGATTATTAAAATTGGTGGAAAGGATTTAATTAACCTTTCTTCAAATAACTATTTAGGACTTGCAACAGACGAAGACTTGAAAGTATTAGCAAAAGAAGCAACAGATCATTACGGAGTAGGTGCTGGTGCAGTTCGTACAATTAATGGAACATTGGACCTTCACGTAAAATTAGAAGAAAAAATTGCTGAATTTAAAGGAACAGAAGCAGCAATTTCTTATCAGTCTGGTTTCAACTGTAATATGGCTGCAATTTCAGCTGTTATGAACAAACAAGACGCGATTCTTTCAGACGAGCTAAACCATGCATCTATTATCGACGGTTGTCGTTTATCAGGCGCAAAAATCATTCGCGTGAAGCACCAAGATATGGATGATTTACGTGCGAAAGCAAAAGAAGCAACAGAGTCAGGACTTTACGGGAAAGTCATGTACATTACAGATGGCGTATTCTCAATGGATGGTAATGTTGCAAACTTACCTGATATCGTTAAAATTGCAAAAGAGTTTGATCTGATTACGTATGTAGACGATGCACACGGTTCAGGCGTTATGGGTAAAGGAAAAGGAACGGTTAAACATTTCGGCTTAGAGAAAGAAATCGATATGCAAATGGGTACACTTTCTAAAGCAGTCGGTGTTGTCGGCGGTTATGTTGCTGGTAAGCAAAACTTAATCGATTGGCTAAAAGTTCGTTCACGTCCATTCCTATTCTCAACTGCTGTAACACCAGCGGATGCAGCGGCAACAATCGGCGCATTACAAAAAATTATCGATTCCACAGAATTACATGATAAGCTTTGGGAGAATGGTCGTTATTTAAAAGAAGGCTTGAAAAACCTAGGCTTCAATATCGGTCAATCTGAAACACCAATTACACCTTGTATTATCGGTGAAGAAAAATTAGCACAACAGTTCTCGAAACGTTTAATGGAAGAAGGCGTCTATGCGAAAGCAATCGTCTTCCCTACGGTACCACAAGGAACAGGTCGCGTGCGTAATATGCCAACAGCTGCTCACACGAAAGAAATGCTAGACGAAGCATTGGCAATCTACGAAAAAGTAGGAAAAGAATTAGGCATTATTTCTTAATCAAAAAGGCAATGAATCAGAAAAAGCAACCGAATCAGTCGGTTGCTTTTTTGTGTGCGTCACTAATGCGAGAGATTGTGTGGCTGAGAAAAGTTCAGTGAACGGTGAATGATATTACATGAGTAGTCGAATTTTTCTCATGAACGGTGAATTAACTTCGTGAGTGGCCGAATCATTCTCGTGAACGGCGAATTAATTCATTAAGTGGTCGAATCATTTTCGTGAACGGCGAATAAAATCATTGAGTGATCGAATCATTCCCGTGAACGATGAATAAACTCCGCCAATGATCGAATCTTTTTTCAGAAGGCCTGATCTCCTACGATAGCCATTTCTAATCGCTGGCGCATTGAAATAAAAACCTTAAGTTACAGGCATTTATCAGCTAAATGCTAGTAGCTAATGAATAATCTTCCACTAATTGGAAAGCATCACCACTATAAAAAGCAAAGCCTATTTATCAGACTTTGCTTCTCGTACTATTTTTCTGGAGTCACTTAAAATCTTGTTCCCATAGTTTAATTTGATGATGCAGTGTGTAGCGTTGGATACCGCGAGCGCTTTCTTCTGCTAATCTAGCTTCTTCTTTAAACTTCTCTAAGTTGTCCCGTTTTTTTGCGATATTTGCGCGTAAAGCATGACGCATCCATTTGACATCAATTTTCGGTTCAAGCTCAAAAGCATAATCAATTTGCCCTTTGAGGACGAAAGCGAGCCCTTTATAATAATTCTTGTAAGCAACGTCTTCAATGTTTTCTGCACTTTCCATCAATGCTTTCGAGTCTTTTTGATGAAATGCTAAAAGTGCACGGTATAAATCTTTCACGTCAGCAAATTCATTGATAATCCGTTTCAGCGCAACTTCTATTTTTTCTTCGCTTTCCTTCATACCAAGCGCATTAGGATAGCCAAAAATTGGTTGATGCGCATTACTTTTTACATAACGATGAATAAGTGCAATTGATTTTGCGCGATAAATAATATGTGCGGGCCAAATTGCCGTATAAAAAATATAACCGATGATGATAATAGTAAAAGCAATCCATTTAGGTACGCCGATTGAAATTAAAGTAACCGTAACAAATAAGATGATTACGAGCATCAAAACGAATTTAAAAACTTTTGAGAAAATAGGTGAACTTTTCTTCAAACTTTCCACATCCTTCCTAGTAAAGTATAGCAGAAATTTCTGAAAGCAACTTAATAATTATTAGAAAAATAGTAAAGTTGGCTACCAATAGGGATGCATGAAAGTAGAGGATATTGTCGTTGTATTTCATAGAAAAACAAACTATAATGGATAATAGTTGAAGAGATAGCATTTTATCTTATTAAAAATGTCTGTGTTCTCTCCATAAAGACAAATGAGCGTGATGAGAGGAGCTTTCCGATGAAAAAAATTATCGTGACAGGTGCATTAGGTCAAATCGGTTCAGAATTGATTGGTGAATTAAGAAATCGATACGGTGCAGACAATGTATTGGCAACAGATATTAGAAAAGTACAATCACCTGTAACAGAAGAAGGTCCATTTGAACTATTAGATGTAACGGATGCTAAAAAAATGCATCAATTAGCAAAAGATTTCGGAGCAGATACGATGATGCATATGGCAGCTTTACTATCTGCGACAGCTGAAAAAGATCCCGTATTTGCATGGAATTTGAATATGGGTGGCTTAATGAATGCGTTAGAAGTATCTCGTGAATTAGACATGCAGTTTTTTACACCAAGTTCAATCGGTGCATTTGGTCCGTCAACGCCGAAAAAAAATACACCACAAGATACACTACAACGTCCGACGACTATGTATGGTGTCAATAAAGTATCAGGTGAATTATTATGTGATTACTACTTTGAACGTTTTGGGTTAGATACACGTGGTGTGCGCTTCCCTGGATTAATTTCGAACGTTGCGAAACCTGGTGGTGGAACAACGGATTATGCAGTTGAGATTTATTATAAAGCGTTGGAAGAAGGAAAATATACGTCTTATATCGGAGAAGGTACGTATATGGATATGATGTATATGCCAGATGCATTAAATGCAATTATTGATTTAATGGAAGCGGATTCAACGAAATTAATCCATCGTAATGCGTTTAACGTCACAGCGATGAGTTTTGAACCGAGTGAAATCGCAGCTGCTATTCAGAAGTATATTCCAGAGTTTACAATTGATTATGCGGTAGATCCTGTTCGCCAAGCGATTGCAGATAGTTGGCCAGATGCAATTGATGCCACTGCAGCTAAAGAAGAATGGGGCTTTAAAACGTCTTATGATTTAGATCAAATGACAATTGATATGATTGAAAAACTAAAACAAAAGTTATCATTAGCATAAAAAAGACTGGAATCCCGAGTGGATTCCAGTCTTTTGCATTCGCCCGTTATATGTCAAATAGGGGGGAGAGGTATATTGGACGAATGATTTTTATATGAAAATGATCGCAATAACAATAATTGAAATTGTTAGCGCGCGAGTCGCAATTTTTTGAATGTCGATCGTTAAATGATCAGCTTGTAAAACATGACGCTCTTCTAGTTTATCACCTAGTTTTTGGAAATGATAACCTGCAGCGATGATTAAAAGTCCTGTTAGTACGTTAATGAAATTAGCACCATCAACAGCGATATACATAACGCTACCGATTAAGTAAGCTGCACCCATCATTGCCGCTAAATGACCAAATCCTTTTAATCCTAAAAATAATATTTGTTGAATTGTAAGCTTAGGCTTACGAGCTTGTAATCTATTCTGAACTACTTGCATTGAAAATACCCCTTTCAAAATTGTAGTAAATTTTTCTTTCAATTAAACTTTCTAAACTTAGTATACACTAAATTATCTTATTGTACACACAATAAGAATATTCATCGGAAAATATTTTTAATTTGTGAACACTATGTGACAAATGTTGTTTTGAAAGGGTTTACAAGGTAATTTTTGTAAATGCGCTGTCAATTATATTTATTCACTATAATAGCTTATTATGTAATTTTATGCATTATATTGCATATTGAAATCATGGAACATGATTGGATTAACGATGAAAACGCTATCATGAAATGTTTAAAATAAAAGAGCTTAGAATGAAATTTCCATTTCACTCTAAGCTTAAGATTTAAAATAATAGATGTGCTACGATTGCAATAATTGGTAGTGCAATTACTGTACGTAATAAGAAAATAACGACTAAATCTAGGAAGCTCACTGGAATTTTAGAACCTAATAGTAAACCACCAACTTCAGCCATGAAAATTAATTGAGTAACAGAGACAGTTGCTACAACGAATAAAGTTAATTCTGAAGTAATTAAACCATCCGCTAAAATAACTGGTAAAAACATATCCGTAAAACCAACGACCATTAATTGAGCTGCATCAGCCGCTTCAGGAATATTTAATAAAGCTAAATAAGGTTCGAAAGGTTTTCCTAAAATCGTAAACACAGATGTATATTCTGCTAAAATGAGTGCAATTGTTCCGAAAGCCATCACGACTGGAATCACACCGATCCACATATCGACAACATTTTTCAGACCTTCACTAAATGTTTTAATAAATGAACGGTTTTTATTCGCTTTTTCTAACGCATTTTCTAAACCGTGGGAAAAGACATTATAACCTTCAGGTAATTTCTCTTCATCGCCTGTAAAAGGTTTGCCGTTCATGTATTCGTCACCTTTACCACGCAATGGGTAAATTCTTGGCATAATCAGTGCCAAAATAATTCCTGTTAAAATAACCGTGCCGTAAAATTGTAAGAAATAATTTCCTAAGCCAACTTCTTCAATAATAATAATCGAGAACGTAATTGAAACGACAGAGAAAGTAGTACCGATAATCGCTGCTTCTTTCTTTGTATAATGACCTTCTTCATATTGTTTACTCGTTAATAAAACACCAATTGTTCCATCACCAATCCATGAAGTTAGTGCATCAATAGATGAACGACCTGGTAACTTGAATAAGGGGCGCATCACTTTTACCATCATCGTTCCGAAAAATTCTAGTAAACCAAAGTTTAAGAGTAATGGTAATAATAAACCAGCGAATAAGAAAATTGTAAATAAGAATGTTACAAGTCCATCTGCACTTAATAATAAGCCACCTGTATTTTCATTCCAAACAAATTCTGGGCCAATCTTCATGACAGTCATAATCGCTAAAATAGCACCGATTACACGCGTCACTGTCCAAAAAAGAGAAACTTTGAATAGATTCACGAAGAAGCTTGGTTGTTTGTCATCGGTGGAAATAAATAAAAATAGAATGGAACCAACCGCTGCTATGATTAATGCAATCGTTGCTATCCATGGCATAACTGGCGCTACGAATGTAGCTAGCAAATCAGCAAACGTCGCAATTGGAACCTTCCATTCTCCCGTGAGTTTTAAAGGTATCATAAATAATAGAATCCCCAAAATCGATGGGATTAAAAATAAGAACCATGTTGATAATGAATGTTTTTTCATGTTTTTCTCCCCTAAATGAAACATCTTTGTATATTTATACATAATAACGTATTTATAATAGGTTGTAAATTCCTTCTCTTAAATCCATGTTACGAACCTCTAATTGTGAACATTATATGTACAAATACATACTACATGAAACATTCTATGAATTCAATCTACTTTTTATGAGAAAAGACATTAAGAAAAAGAACTTCTTAATGCCTAATTGATGTTAACTATATAATCTTATTCGAAATCTTGATCCCATTTATAAGAATAGAATCGTTCGTAGTGCAGCCATTTATGAATTTCAGGGTCATTTTGTGCTAATTTTTCTTCTGTTTCTTTCATCATCCACACTGTTTGAGAAAGGTGCGCACGTAATGAATTGAGTTTATTGTCAATTGTCGCTTCGACATCATGAATAATATCAGGTTGCCCAAGTTCAGCTTCTGTGTTATTCGCAAAAGCGATTGCATAAAGTTTCGGACGATCTGCTTCATCCATTCTACGAATTGCACGGACAACTGCACGTGCACTTGCTTCATGGTCTGGATGTACAGAATAGCCTGGATAAAAGGCAATAACTAATGAAGGATTTGTTTCTTCGATCAAATCTTCCACAAGTCGAACCATTTTTTCATCGTCTTCAAATTCAATTGTTTTATCACGGAAACCAAGCATGCGTAAATCTGTAATGCCAATCGCTTCACAAGATTTAATGAGTTCAGCTTTGCGCACATCTGGTAATGTCTCACGGTTTGCAATCGGTGGATTTCCTAAGTTGCGTCCCATTTCGCCCAATGTTAAACAAGCATACGTAACAGGTACGTCCATTTGACGATAAGCAGCAATCGAACCAGAAATTCCGAATGATTCATCATCTGGATGCGGTAAAATAATGAGTACATGACGTTCTTTTTCTAGCATGATATTTCCTCCTTAATATGTAAAAGGCGTTTCGCTAATTTGTAGTGCGACAGAAAGTTTACCTTCACCATCAAGCCCAGCAAGTAATAAACGTCCTAATTCATCGATTTCATAATGTGTAATGCCTTGTGCATACACCCAACCATGTGGCAACTTTAAGCCAACCCGGTGTGGGGCATCTCCAACGACTTTTCCAAGCTCGTAATTCACAACAAGATTACGGATAAATGCACCTGCATTTAAAAATCCTTCTTTAAAGTGACTTGCGTAAGAGCCGTTCGTTGTTTCTAAATGAATATAGACATCTTTATTTGCAAAGGATGTGATGACTTCCTGTACATGATCAACGTTTACAATGTTCATACATAATCCTCCTCGTATCAAAAACAATCATCTATTAGTATATCGATTTACTAGTCTTTTGGCGATTTGTCTGCTTGAAATGGTAAAAAACACTTCTTTCGCTAAATAACAAAAGAAGTGTGGAAGTTAGGTTGGAAAAATGTCAATCTATATAAATCTGACTAGCAGTTGCATATATGCGTTTCTTCCAACAAAGTTGACGCATGATTAGAGCGTAGTTGTTGTTACTTCTGGTGCACCAAATTTATTTTTCGCGCCGTGATCAACTGGGCCAACGAATTCGTTTAAAGCCCATCCATTTGTAATCGCAGCTGTGACGAATTTTTTCGCTTCAACAACAGCTTCATTGACAGCTAGTCCGTTCGCAAGGTTTGCAGTAATTGCAGCAGCTGTCGTACAGCCAGCTCCGTGGTTATAGTAATTTTCACTTTTCGGTGCTTCTAATAAAGTAAATGTTTTGCCGTCATAAAATAAATCAGTCGCATTTTCTGTCGGTAAAGCTTTACCACCTTTAATGAAGACATGTTTCGCACCATGTGCATGAATTTTTTCAGCAGCTTCTTTCATTTCGTCTAATGTTTTCGGTGTTTTCATACCAGCTAATTGACCTGCTTCGAAAAGATTCGGTGTCACAACAAGTGCATGTGGTAGTAAGTATTGAATCATCGCATCAACTGTACCAGGATTTAGCACTTCATCTTCACCTTTACAAACCATTACTGGGTCGATGACGACTGTTTCTAAATTTGCTTGTTGAATCGCTTCGCCAGCAGTTTTAATGACTTCTTCTGTCGACAGCATACCCGTTTTAATAGCGTCAATGCCTGTAGATAATGCTGTTGCAATTTGTGCTTTTAAAACGTCAACTGGTAATGAATAAACTTGATGGCTCCAAGTTTCAGGGTCCATCGTAACGACCACTGTCAATGCAGTCATACCGTAAGTACCATGCTCTTGGAATGTTTTTAAATCAGCCTGAATACCAGCCCCGCCCGAAGTATCAGAACCAGCAATTGTTAAAGTTTTCTTTAATGTCATGTGAAACGCTCCTTTATGTTGGGTGTTAATTGAAGCAATAGTTTGAAATTAATGAGCCGAGTCGTCTTTTGGAAGATCTTCAGCTGTACTTATTTTAACCAGAAAATAGGTAATTGCACAAGTCGCAATACTCATCAGAAGCCCAACAATTATTCGCCCGTAAAAAAATAAAGAAACTGTTAAAAATAGAAGAAATAAAATTCCAATACTACAACAGACTAAAAAGATTTTAAAACCAAACGTTTTTGCAGAATGTGAAATGACCGAATGTTTTTTGGAAGCTTGTACGAGTTGATAAACTTTTTCCTTCATATGCATATTGGACATGGCAACCCCTCCTAAACGTATCATAACACGAGAAGGTGGGAGTACGGCGACGATTTTGGTATAATGTCAATAAATGAAGGAGGATAAACATGCAGAAAACAATTTTCCATAACGATTGGGACGAGCTGTTAGCACCCGCATTTCAACAGCCTTCTTATGTAGAATTGAGAAAGTTTTTAAAAGATGAATATGCCAATGAAACGATTTATCCTACGATGGAAAATATATGGACGGCTTTTCAATTGACGTCGTTTGAGAATGTTAAAGTGGTCATTTTAGGGCAAGATCCTTATCATGGTCCAGGACAAGCGCATGGGTTAAGTTTTTCCGTTAATCCAGAGGTGCGCATTCCACCGAGTTTAAAAAATATGTTTAAAGAATTAATGACAGATATTGGATGTGAATGTCCAGCACAAGGGACGTTAACAGGATGGGCCGAACAAGGCGTATTAATGTTAAATACGGTCCTTACTGTACGTAAAGGAGAGGCTAATTCGCATCGCAAGAAAGGATGGGAACAGTTTACAGATACAGTCATTCAAACAATTTCCGAGCATCATGAACATGTCGTGTTTATTTTATGGGGAAGACCTGCACAAGAGAAAAAGACACTCATCGATTTGGAGAAACATACGATTGTTGAATCTGTCCATCCAAGTCCGTTAAGTGCGCATCGTGGATTTTTTGGCAGCCGCCCTTATTCACAAACGAATGAACAGCTAACCAAATGGGGACGTACGCCAATTAACTGGTGTGAAACGGTAAAAAGAGGTGAATGACCTTGGTGAATTGCTTCCAGTGTCAACATTTTTACGTCACTTGGGATCCGAAAAGCCCACGTGGATGTAAAGCATACGGATTTAAATCGAAAGTAGTGCCGTCAATTATTGTAAAAAAATCCTCGGGGTTAGAATGTATGAAATTTCAACAAAAGAAAGGATTGAAAAAATGATTCCTTATGAAAATATTTTACTAGAAATTGAAAAGCAATTATCGAAAGCGAAAACAACGTCAGATACAGCGAAGATGCGCGAAGCATTCGCAGCCATTCAGTCATTATCAGCAGTTGCATTGACGAATGAACAACCTGTGAAACGGCCTGTCCAACAACTTCAATCAACTGTACCGTCTATGACACAAACTATGCAACCCCAGGCGCAGTCAGTTCAATCATTAGATACAGCGCCAATTGTCGAAGAAGACGGGGCGAATGGTGCTTCGATTTTCGAATTTTGAGTGGTATACTAACAATATCTTGAGAAGACGAATGAGAAGGAAGGTTTAATTCGAATGCCATTTTTCATTATTGCAGGTGCGATTAACGCAGCATTATCGGTTGCCCTTGGCGCGTTTGGTGCCCATTTATTAGAAGGTAAGCTATCAGAAAAATACATTGCGATTTGGGAAACTGCGGTTCAGTATCAAATGTTCCATGCAGTTGGCTTACTTGCAATCGGAATTTTATCAAGTGAAGCAATTTTAGGTAATCATCCGAAATTAAGATTGGCGGGCTACCTCATTTTAGCAGGAATCATTATTTTCTCCGGTAGCTTATACGTACTAAGTTTATCGGGAATCGGTGTGTTAGGCGCGATTACACCAATTGGTGGCGTCGCATTTATCGCAGGTTGGATCATGTTAATTGTAGCAGTGCTCCAACAACGTTAAGCTTGAATATGAAAAACGTTCTAAAAGGAAGTTTTCCTTTTAAGAACGTTTTTTTTAATTAGATTTCTCTTACACCGATCGTTTGCGGGAAATACTCTGCCCCTTCGTCAAATTCAGCATAGTCAAAGTAAATCATCGGAAATAAAAAGTCGTGCCCGGTAGAACGCTCTGTCACAATGACATGATCTCGCCCAGCAGCTTTTACAGAACCGACGATTCGACGTACATTTGTCGTTTCGCCTACAGCATTTGAAAATGAAAAATAAAAAGTACCAGGTTTTCCAATATTTAAGCGCAAAATATTTTCGATATAAGAACGCTCACCTTCAGGAAGCCCTGGTGGACGTCCACCTTGCGCAACATTAATCTGTGACGGTGCGAATTGATTTTGGTTTTGATTATAAAAATATGGTTGTTGAGCAGTTGGATTCCAATAATATTGGACCATGTTTTCATCCTTTCACTTTAAAGAAATTAAACAGTTGGACAAACATTAACTAGTGGTGCGAAAAAACAATGCGATTTAAAACGTCCTGTATTCCATTGACCATACCACTGGTCAGGGCAATCGCCAGTCGGCATAAAAAACCACAACGCTCTACTCGCAGGTTCGAATCTTTCGCCAGCAAGTGCTCGACGTGCCAGTGCGATGTCTTCTGGTCTTGCACGCTGATAAAAATAGCCTTTCAAAGTTGCCTCAAATCCCCCAGGACGTTGAAAAACCATCTGTTCAATCGAACGAATATCACGAAAATCTAGACAGTCACCAAGTACGCGATTTACTCCGACGTTGCCGACCATTAACATCCCTTCAGGACCATCACCTTCAGCTTCCGCTCGCATTAAGCGTGCCAATAACTCCACTTCGGCTGCATTATGAGCAATGACTGCCAATTAAAAACCTCCTCTATGAAAATATATGTTCATAGAGGAGGAATATGAAAGAAAATAAAGACTTAATTGGTTGCATTTAGCAGGTAGTGTGCTTGGAATGGTTTTTCAGTTGGACAATGTAGGGATGACTTGGAATGGAAAATGTTCGACTTGGAAAGCAAACTCGACTTGGAAAGCAACCCGTTCAACCTGGAACGCAACAGTCTGAAGTTGGAAAACAAACTGTTGAACTTGGAAAGTAACTCACTGAACCTGGAAAGCAAACTCGACCTGGAAAGCAAACCGTTCAACCTGGAACGCAACAGTCTGAAGTTGGAAAACAAACTGTTGAACCTGGAAAGCAACCCACCGAACCTGGAAAGCAACTCACCGAACCTGGAACACAACAGTCTGAAGTTGGAAAACAAACTGTTGAACTTGGAAAGCAACTCACCGAACCTGGAACACAAACTCGACCTAAAACGTTACTCCCTCAAAAAATGAGTAGGATACTCATTAATTTCAAACCACCCAACTTACACCGCTAAAAAAGCTTCGATTTTATGGTGATCTAATAATGTTCCGACAAAGAATGAGCCAAACAAGCTGTAACGAGCGCTCGCTTCATCGAAACGCATTTCATAAACGATTTTCTTAAATTGCAAAACATCGTCTGAGAATAGAGTAACGGCCCATTCATAATCGTCAAAACCGATTGAACCAGAAATGATTTGTTTAATTTTACCAGCATAATTACGGCCAATCATGCCGTGGTTATACATGTACTTTTTACGTTTTTCCATGCTCAGCATATACCAGTTATCGTCGCCTTCGCGTTTTTTATCCATTGGGTAGAAACAGATATAGGCAGTGCGAGGTAGTTCTGGATAAAGCCTGCCGCGAACATATGGATTGTCATAAGGATCTTCATTAGACTCTTTCGCTAAATAATTCGATAGCTCGACTACTGAAACGTATGAATAAGCTCGGATTGTAAAGTCAGCGATAGCTAATTTATTAAATTCAGTTTCTAATTGCTGCAACTCCACCATTGTTGGGCGTAGCAACATCAGCATGAAGTCTGCTTTTTGTCCCATCATTGTATAGAGCGCATGGCTACCCGTTTGATTATCATCCACTTGTTGGAGTTTTGCTAAAAACTGTTGGAACTCTTCAATGATTGTTTGTCGTTCAGTTTCAGAAATTAATTTCCAAGACACCCAATCCATCGTGCGGAAATCATGATACACATACCAACCATCTAATGTCATTGCAGCTTCATTCATTTATAGATGCTCCTTTTAGGTTTATTGTTTAGAAATTTATTCATCCGAATATTGAAATGGCCCCTTTTTGACGAAATTCCTTATGAAAATAACGAGGTTGTAGTTGCTTTAAAGCGGCACAGGAATAGTGTATGCTAAAGGCATAAAGAATAAACGGAGGCAGATACGTATGGCAGATTTATTTGAAATCGTAAAACAAAAATTACAAGGCAATTTAAAGTCAATCGTATTACCAGAAGGAGCGGACGAGCGTATTTTACAAGCGGCAGTTCGTTTAGCTGAAGAAGGGCTCGTTAAGCCGATTCTTTTAGGCAAAGTCGAAGCGATTGAAGAAGCGGCACAAACTGCAAACGTCGACTTAGTTGGTATTGAATTAATTGATCCAGAAACAGCACCTTATTTTGAAGAACTTGTGGAAATTTTTGTCGAGCGTCGTAACGGTAAAAATACAGTGGAACAAGCACGTGAATTACTGAAAAACGTCAATTATTTCGGGACAATGCTTGTTTATACAAAGCGTGTGGACGGTTTAGTAAGTGGCGCGGTAAATTCGACAGCGGATACAGTTCGACCAGCATTACAAATCATTCGTACAAAACCAGGGATTTCCAAAACAAGTGGTGCATTCATTATGATGAAAGGCGAAGAAAAATTAGTGTTTGCAGACTGTGCGATTACAGTTGCACCAACTGCACAAGAGTTAGCTGAGATTGCTGTTGCAAGTGCTCAAACGGCTGAGTCGTTTGGTATCGACCCGCGCGTTGCGATGTTGTCATTCTCGACGAAAGGTTCGGCGGTAACAGAGGAAACGACGAAAGTGGCAGAAGCGGTAGAGATTGCACAAAAATTAGCGCCTGAATTAACACTGGATGGTGAATTCCAATTTGATGCTGCGTATGTACCAAAAATTGCCGTAAAAAAAGCGCCAGACTCTGTCATTCAAGGAGACGCGAATGTATTTGTTTTCCCGTCATTAGAAGCTGGGAATATCGGTTATAAATTAACGGAACGACTAGGCGGATATGAAGCAATTGGGCCGATTTTACAAGGGTTAAATGCGCCTGTAAATGACTTGTCTCGCGGTTGTTCGGCAGATGATGTTTATAAATTAAGTTTAATGACTGCAGCACAAAGTTTATAATGTAGGAGATTACGAACATGCCAAACTATGAAAGTTATTTACAAGTGCCGAAATGGCGTTTAATCGACGAGTCGATGAGTATGAGAGAGCGTTCCGCATTGGAATCATTTGCGACAGATGATACATTGTGTCAACTTGTCGGACAACAATTGAGTGCACCGACAATGCGAACTTGGGTACATAATCAAACGGTCGTACTCGGCATTCAAGATCATCGTTTGCCTTATATTGACGATGCGATCCAACATTTAGAACAAGCTGGCTATCAAGCAATTGTCCGTAATTCGGGTGGTTTGGCAGTTGTATTAGATGAAGGTGTGTTAAATATATCATTCATTATTTCGGAAAAAGAGCAGTCGATTGATATTTCAACAGGCTATGAAATGATGCTCTCTTTCATTCGTTTACTATTTCCAGAAGCGCATAATAAAATTGAAGCATATGAAATTGTCGGCTCGTATTGCCCAGGATCTTATGATTTAAGTATTGATGGGAAGAAATTTGCTGGGATTTCGCAAAGAAGATTACGCCAAGGTATTGCAGTACAAATTTATTTATGTGTGGAAGGTAGTGGAAGTGAGCGTGCAGAACTGATTCGTGATATGTACGAAATTGGTTTACAAGGAGCGGAAACGAAATTTGCTTATCCGTCTATTCTCCCAGAGGTAATGGCTTCGTTGGAAGAGTTGCTTGGCATTTCGTTAACTGTGAGCGATGTCGTCATTCGTGCACAAAATATGTTGCAACGACTAGCTGACGAAGTCGTTTTAGAAAGCTTTACAACAAACGAAATTGAATTATATAGCTTTTATTTGCAGCGTGTTTTAGACCGAAACCAAAAAATGTTGACGAAATAAAGACTCGTCTGCAAAATGAGTGCCGACTATACTCGTACATATCGTAGGATATACAGTATAAGAAGATGTTACGGTACAGCGGCGAAATAAATAAGAGCCACCAACTTATGATTGAGTTGGTGGCTCTTTACGTACTAAGTTGCCATTTGGTTCCATTTTAAAAATTGGGGCTGTATGCGCCTGATCGTCATTTAACGTAACGAGTCTCCGTGCACGATTCATAATTTCTACAAACTGCTCATAATCACTGCGCAATAAGCTATTTTCATTTTCTAATTGATGAATCTGCTGTTCTAGTTGTTGGATTTTTTCCGTTGCAGCCTCTGCGGTATGTTTCCAACGCATCGATTCTAAATCACTACCACCGTTATGATGGAGTCGTACTAAGTAAGCAATGACTGTATCTAATGTTAAAGCGGATAATGGCGTTGGGGCAGGTCTTTCCTGCTGTTGAGGAGGTAAGTATAATTGTTGACCTCGCTTTTTAAAGTCATCCCCGAGCATGCGCATTGCTTGTTTGCGTTCACGCTTGGCTTCCGCTAATTGCGTTTCATATTCTTTTCGAACAACGGCATTCCAACGAAATCCACATGCTGCTGCTGTACGATTTAACGCATCACCAACTTCTTCAAATGCGCTCAATTGCGTACTTCCTTCCCTAACATGTCTTAATACTGTTTCTGCTAATAATACATCATCTTCTTCTAACCAAGCATCTTGTCTCACTTTCACCATCGCTATGCCTCCTACTATATTCATAATCTTTTCTACGCTTAGTTTGGACAATCATTTGAATTTTTATTCATAGTTAAGCTCATCTGTCTCTTTCTTTGCAATCTGTAATTCAGTACAATAGATTGAAGTAGTGATTGGAGGTGCATCATTGAATGGGATATAAAAATGAAAAGTTGTCGGAAGAAAAGGTTTTTAAAGATCCGGTTCATAGATATGTTCACGTACGAGACCGGGTAATTTGGGATGTGATTAGTACGCGTGAATTTCAAAGGTTAAGGCGCATTCGTCAATTAGGAACAACGTATCTTGTCTTTCACGGAGCGGAACACAGCCGTTTCCAACATTCTCTAGGTGTTTATGAAATTGTGCGCAGAATTGTTGACAATGGCTTTAGCGAACGTTCGGAATGGGACGATGAACAACGCCTCGTAACTTTATGTGCAGCGTTGTTACATGATTTAGGGCATGGACCATTTTCACATTCGTTTGAAAAAGTCTTTGATTTGGACCATGAAGAATTCACACAAAAAATCTTACTTGGCGAGACGGAAGTAAATGCGGTGTTAAGAAAAGTCGCACCTGATTTTCCACAAAAAGTCGCTGATGTGATTGCTAAAACCTATACAGACAAACTCGTAGTCAGTTTGATTTCCAGTCAAATCGATGCCGATCGGATGGATTATTTACAAAGAGATGCCTATTATACTGGTGTTTCATACGGTCATTTTGATATGGAACGTATTTTACGTGTCATGCGACCTTCGGAAGATCAAGTTGTGATTAAATCGAGTGGGATGCATGCAGTGGAAGACTATATTATGAGCCGTTATCAAATGTATTGGCAAGTATATTTTCATCCTGTCTCAAGAAGTGCAGAAGTCATTTTGACGAAAATTTTGCATCGTGCCAAAGACTTGCATGAAGCAGGCTACGAGTTTAAACAACATCCTGTCCATTTTCATTCATTTTTTAATAAAGACATTTCTTTGGAAGATTATATTACGTTAGACGAAGGCATTATGACAACGTATTTCCATTTTTGGACCGAAGAAGAAGACCCGATTTTACGAGACTTAAGCACGCGCTTTTTGAATAGACGATTGTTTCAATATGTGGAATTTAATCCGGCAGAAGAATATAAAAAGCTTCAGCAATTAGAGCGATTATTTGCAGAAGTTGGACTTGATCCAGAGTATTACTTAGTAGTTGATTCTTCTTCTGATTTGCCTTATGATTTTTACCGACCAGGTGAAGAAAATGAGCGTTTGCCAATTTTCCTTCAAATGCCAAATAAAGAGTTAAAAGAAATCTCGCGTTCATCGGATATTGTTGATGCAATATCGGGTAAAAGACGTACAGATCATAAATTATATTTTCCGGAAGATGTCTTAAATGAAGCATCAGGACCGGCTTACGAAGCAATTCAAAAGATGTTATATCAATAGAAAGGGTGGACAAATTGCTACAAGATCATGCAAAGATTGTACGATTTATTTCTTTAGCGGAAGAAGTAACAGGGCGCAAAAAATTGCAGAAAATGATTTTTATTGCCAAGAAAATGAATTTCTCGTTTACGGAAAAATTTCAATTACATATGTACGGTCCTTATTCAGAAGAACTGACATTACGTGTGGAAGAATTATGTGAAATGGGCTTTTTACATGAACATTGTATAGATAAAGGTTCGTATGTTCAATATCAATACCATGTATCGAATGAAGGAGAGAGTTTTTTAAGTGCAACACAACATGTAACGGACCAATTACAATGGTTTGTGGATGAAATGCAAGTGAAATCATCGCGCTTTTTAGAACTTGTTTCGACTTTATTGTATTTTGATCATTTGGAACGACAAGAACAAATCGAGAAAGTACATATTGTGAAAAATAAGTTAAATTTCTCAGAAGATGAAATGCAAGAAGCATTCCAATTCATTACAAAGTTAACAGAAAAAGCTGCTGGGTAAGGCATTTTTTCTGCACTATTACGAAATTTTCAGTATACTGAAGAGTGAAATCAAAGTTGGAAGGAGTCATTACGATGGGGAATGAACAAAAGAAATCTAAAATGGAGTTCACCATTATAAAAAATGATCCGCTAGATGGTGATGCAGGATTTGGAGTCGGCTCTTTATCTTTAGAGAACGTAACACCTGTCATTGTCGATGTTGAAGAGAAAGAGGCATGGATTGACATGGCGGCAATGCATGCGAAAACGAAATTGGAGCGTAGTATCAAATTTTTACCGACACGTGAAGAATCACAAAACGGTAAACAATATTGGCTCGTATGGGTGACGGTGGAATATGGTCCAGATGGTCCTTACTATGCGGGTGTAACTGCATGTGAAATGGTCGTTGATCGCCAAGCGCGCCGCGGGTATAAAAACTTTGTAGAACATGTCAATCGCATGGATAAATCGATGAAAGGCCAGATCATTGTGGATGAAATGGATGATTCATCGAAAGAAGTATTAAAAGACTTCTTGCAACAACATAAACCAGAGTTTTGGTCAATTAGTTCAGAAGAATTACATCAAGCTTTGACAGTATAATTGTAGATGTTTCGTGAACTTTTAATTTTTTTGCTTGGACTGTTGAATGTCTAATCGAAACGAAGTAAACTAGTATGTATAGCTTATACATGTAAAAGCTAGGACAACCGGATTGATTGGTGGACTGTGTAGGTGGGCAACCCAACCCAAGCAACGCCTTTTTACATATAAACGGTCAATTTCGGTAAAAAAGCACTCCTTTCTATTTTAGAAAAGAGTGCTTTTTTGAATTTAGATTTATAGTTGGGATTTTTAAATTGTCGTTCCTAGGAAAGATTCGATTGTTCGAGAAACTAATTCATCGTTCGCGGCAATGATTCACCGTTAAAGGAAATAATTCGCCGTTCGCGGCAAAGATTCGCCGTTTAAGGAAATAATCCGCCGTTCGCGGCAAAGATTCGATCGTTCGAGAAAATAATTCGCCGTTTGTGGTAAAGATTCGCCGTTCGAGAAAACAATTCATCGTTCGCGGCAAAGATTCACCGTTAAAGTAATTAATTCACCGCATGGCTCTTCATCTTCAATCGAAAAAGGAAAATGGAAATAAATTGAATTTTTTATTTTCGTCACCGGAGCCAGATTGATGCATTTCTTGTAAAGCTGGGTCTGTACAAAGTTTTTGCGGCAAATCCTTTTCTTTCAAGTACATTAAACGTTGCTTTGAGCAGTCGCTTACTGCAAGTCCGCCTGTTTCGATGTCGACGATGACACTGTTGACGCCAGCTGGTGGGACAAATGGTTCGGGTGTTTTTCCACTATGCACTTTTTCCATAAATTCAATCCAAATATTTTTCGTTACCGATTGATTTTCTTGTACGTCGATATTTTTACCAATATCATATCCATTCCATACACCCGCGGTTAAGGAAGGCGAGTAGCCAATTAAATATTGATCAGATTCGGTCGTTCCAGATTTTGCAGCATAAGGTCTCGTCTGTTTTTGACGCATTGACACACCGGTCGCGGTTAAGTAGTCATTGAAAACTGGATCAAACATGCCCGTCATTAAATGCGTTAAAACGAAAGCATCTTCTTCCGTAACGACTCGTTTACTTTTCTTTGGCTTTCTTTCATACACTGTTTTGCCTTCGCTATCTGAAATTGAAAGAATCGTATGTGGCACTACGTCTATGCCTTGTGCGGCAATTTTATTATAAGCACTTGTCATATCAAGCAGTGAAACTTCCGTAGTTCCAAGCGCAATTGATGGGGCAACAGGTAATTTCGTTTGAATGCCAAGACGTTCCACCATCTTTTGGAATTTATCATAGCCAATTTCTTCTAATGTTTTCACAGCATACACATTATCGGATACAGCAATTGCTTGTGCTAATGAAATTGGGTGTGTTGCGAATTTACCGTTGATGTTTTTGGGTGAATAACTTTCACGACCATCGTCATACGTAAACACTGTTTTTTCTGGTAATAAAAAGGTTAATGGGCTAAAGCCGCTTTCTAAAGCAGCTGCGTATAAAATAGGTTTCATTACAGAACCGGGTTGACGTTTCGCTTGTGTGACGCGGTTGAATGGACTCGTATAATATTCACGTCCACCGACCAGTGAGGAAATCGCCCCCGTTTCAGGATGCATCGATACAAAACCAATTTGTAATTCATTTTCAGGCATCCATTTCTCCGTCACTTCTTCAGCTGTTTGTTGATGATGGAGATTTAAAGTCGTGCGAATCGTCCAACCACCTTCAGCAGCATAACGTCCATTGTCCGCTAAAATTTGTTCCGCTTCTTTCCATACTTCATCAAGGAAATAAGGTGCTACTAATTGATCTTTTTGCCAACTTTCATTTTTCAATGTAATCGGCATCGATAAAGCACGATCCTTTTGTTCTTCAGAAATAAAATCTTGTGAAGCCATTAAGGTTAATACAATTTCTTTTCTACGCTTCGAGTTTTCAGGATAATTGATAGGTGAATAAATCGTCGGACCTTTGGCAATCGCTAAAATGACGGCAGATTCTTCCAACGTCAATTCTTTCGCCGATTTGTCGAAATAAAAATTACTCGCAGCTTCCACACCGTACATGCCGTGTCCAAAATAAATCGTATTTAAATAACCTTCCAAAATGGTTTCTTTGTCATAAAATCGTTCTAATCGAAAAGCGATCAAGGCTTCTTCTATTTTACGTTTCCACGTTTTTGTATGCGATAAGTGAAGGTTTCTAGCATACTGTTGGGTAATAGTACTGGCACCTTCCACCATCCGTCGATTTTTTATATCTTTTAATAAAGCAGCGGCAATTCTTTTATAGTTAAAGCCATTATGGGAATAAAACTTCTGATCTTCTGTCGCAATTGCAGCATCGATTAGAAAAGGAGACATTTTATCTAGGTCTACCCAATAACGTCGTTCACTTTGTGCATAATCGCCTATTACTTTACCATTTTCATCCAAAAAGACAGAAGCTTTCGCAACGCTTAAAGAAGGGGCACCAGTCATTTGCGCATATAATAATAATCCGCCATATATGGTTAAGGCGGCAGAAATTGCAGTAATCATCCCTAATAGGAAACGTTTCATTCGTAGATGTCTTTTTTTCGTTTTCATATAAGCTGTCCGTCGCATCTCATCCCGTCCTATTCATCGTATTACTCGTAGTATGGTTCGATTGTGAAAAGATTAAACGACATTGTCATGAAAAATTCTAGAAAGCCTATTGGAATGTGGATGGAAAGAAGGGTATAATAAGAAGATATTTGAAGAAGAGGACGGTGACAAAATGGGGTCCGAAAATGTAGACAAACTCGTACATATTAAACTCCATTCGTCAATTCAGCATCCTGGTCAAAAGAAAGAGCTGCATAAACAAATGATCCAGGGGAAGCAAATTGTGAAAAATGGAACATTCTATTTACAATATACAGAACGACAAGATGGTGCTGAGATTCAATCGATAATTAAACTCGGTGCAAAGGAAGCACTTATTATGCGTTCAGGAGCGGTTCAAATGCGACTACCTTTTGCTGAAGGCGAAGAACGCATCGGTCAATATAAAACAACGCATCTTGCTATGCAACTACGCGTTAAAACGAACCAGCTGCAGTTTGAAGAGGGAGCAGATGGAGGAACATTTGTAGTCAAGTATCAATTATTTGATGGACAACATTTACTCGGAACATATGAATTACAGATTATTTATACGGAGGGAACATTATGAACATCGTTGAAAAAATGCAACAAAAAGTAAAAACAGCACTACATGAAGCAGTTGTAGCGGCAAATTTAATCGAAGGTGACATGCCAGACATTATTTTAGAAACACCGAGACATAAAGAAAACGGTGACTATGCGACAAATATCGCAATGCGTTTAACAAAATTAGCGAAAATGCCTCCACGTAATGTTGCAGAAGCAATTATTGAGAAACTGGACTTAGAAGCAGCATCTATCGAAAAAATTGACGTCGCAGGTCCAGGTTTTATTAACATCACATTGAAAAAAGATTATTTACAAGAAGTGATTCATACAGTATTAGAGCAAGGTGCTGATTATGGTCGTTCTACAGCGGGCAATAAAGAGCGTATTCAAGTCGAATTCGTTTCAGCTAACCCAACTGGTGATTTACATTTAGGTCATGCGCGCGGTGCATCTGTCGGTGATTCTTTATGTAATGTGTTGGATTTTGCTGGTTATGACGTAGAACGAGAATATTATATTAACGATGCTGGAAATCAAATTGATAATTTAGCGCGTTCAGTAGAAGCACGTTATTTCCAAGCGTTAGGTGAAGAACGTGAAATGCCTGAAGATGGCTATCACGGCCAAGATATTATCGGTATTGGAAAAGAGCTTGCGGAAAAATACGGCGATCGCTTCAAACATGAAACCGCTGAAGAACGTTATAATTTCTTCCGTTCATACGGTTTAGAGTATGAATTAAATAAATTAAAACAAGACTTGAAAAACTTCCGTGTTGAATTCGACAACTGGTTCTCTGAAACATCTTTATACGGTAGCGGAAAAATTGAAGTTGCTTTAGATAAGTTAAAAGCAAACGGTCATGTGTTTGAAGAAGACGGGGCAACTTGGTTCCGTTCAACGACATTCGGAGATGATAAAGACCGCGTACTGATTAAAAAAGACGGTTCATTCACATACATTACACCAGACATTGCGTACCATGAAGATAAAATTCAACGTGGCTTTGACAAATTAATTAATATTTGGGGTGCTGACCATCATGGTTATATTCCACGTATGAAAGCAGCAATCGAAGCATTAGGCTATGAAAAAGACACGTTGGAAGTTATCATCTCGCAAATGGTTCAATTATTCAAAGACGGTGAACGTATGGTGATGAGCAAACGTACAGGTAAAGCTGTTACATTACGTGAACTAGTAGAAGATGTTGGTCTAGACGCAGTTCGTTATTTCTTCGTAATGCGTTCAGGCGATACTCAAATGGACTTCGACTTGGATTTAGCAGTATCTGAATCAAACGAAAACCCTGTCTACTATGCACAATATGCATATGCGCGTATTTCTTCTATTTTACGCCAAGCAGCTGAAGTAAAATTAGCAGCATCAAAGGAAAACTTAAACTTATTAATAGCGGAACATGAAATTGATTTATTGAAAAAAGTCGGGGATTTCCCGCAAGTGGTTGCGGATGCAGCGAGAACACGTGCACCACACCGTATCGCAAACTATATTCAAGAATTAGCGGCAACTTTCCACTCATTTTATAATGCAGAAAAAGTATTGGATATAGATAACCGCGAACGTTCTGAAGCACGTTTAGCATTAATTACAGCAACACGCACAACTTTAGCAAACGCATTACATTTAATCGGCGTATCTGCACCTGAAAAAATGTAATTCTAAAATTAAAGGTCATCCAACTCGTCTATTAATGGCGCGGAGGATGCCTTTTTTAATTTGGGCCGGTGGGGCGTTTTGGGTAAACGATTTGATTATGTTCGCAGTGGATTCGTCGTTCTGGAGGAGGATTCGGTCGTTCATGAAATTAATTCGTCGCTCACAAGAAAAAAACAATTCATCAGTTGCTGAATTCATCATCCACTGACAAAATCAACTCAAAACGAGTGAAACATCTCTATTACCCTACTATCGACAATGCTAAATTTTGTAGTATACTGGAAATGGAAAAGAAAATAAAAACCAACGATAAAGGTGCTCATGAAAATGAGTTAAAAGAGAAGTCGGTATAAGCCGACGCGGTCCCGCCACTGTAAATGGGAGCGGCTTGCAACTTTGCCACTAGAAATTATTTCTGGGAAGGCGTGCCAGTCGCGATGAACATAAGCCAGGAAACCTGCCTGAATCGAACGCCGAAATGACCTACGAGGATTAGGAATGGTGAAAGTCTGTGCATTGCCATGCCGATTTTTCACATAAGCCATCCTCCGTAGCAATACGGGGGTTTTTTAGTTGGTTAAAAAAGGAGAGGGAAAGAATGAAACAAATGTGGAAAATTTGGTTATTAACAATTGTAGCCGCTTTCATGTTAGCAGCATGTGGGGGAACAGCTACTGAAACCGAAAAGCCAGATGCAAATGAGACAGATTCTTCGCAACAAGAAGATAATGGTTCAGAAAAAGATACTGAAGATGATACAACAGAAACGACTTACCCATTAACATTGAAGGATGCTGTTGATAATGAAGTAACATTAGAAAAAGCACCTGAGAAAATCGTTTCAATGATGCCAAGTAATACAGAGATTTTATTTGAATTAGGTTTAGCAGAAGAAATTGTTGGTGTAAGTGATTATGACGATTACCCAGCTGAAGCATTGGAAAAAGAAAAAATTGGTGGACAAGAATTTAACGTAGAAGCAATTATTGCAATGGATCCTGAACTTGTTTTAGGACATGAATCTGCATTCGGTATTGGTGAAGAAGGGTATAAGCAAATTGAAGCGGCTGGTATTCCAGTATTCGTCGTCACAAATGCTACAAGCTTTGAAGAAACGTATACAACAATCGAAACAATCGGTGAGTTAACGAATAAAAATGAAGAAGCAACAAAAACAATCGAATCAATGAAAGCACAAGTAGAAGAAGTGCTTGCAAAAGTAGAAGGACAAGAAGAGAAATCTGTATTTATTGAAACTTCTCCAGCACCATCTATTTACACACCAGGTCAAAACACATTTATGCAAGAAATTGTTGACATGATTGGTGCGAAAAACATTGCGGATGATCAAGAAGGCTGGGTAGAAATGGACCCGGAAGAAATTGTTAACCGTAACCCAGAAGTAATTATCGTTATGTATGATTACATCCCAACTGCTGTAGAAGACGTCTATGCACGTGATGGTTTTGAAACAATTACAGCGATTAAAGAAGAGCAAGTGATTCAAGTTGATGAAAACTTAACGAGTCGTACAGGTCCTCGTTTAGCACAAGGTTTAGAAGAAGTTGCAAAAGCAGTTTATCCTGAGGCGTTCGGTGAATAAGACGACGCTTGCCTACATCGTGACTGCCGCTACATTAATTGTAGCGGTATGGCTCGGTGTGTCGATTGGCACTGTGAAAATACCGCTTGCAACCTTATGGGATCAAACAGATGAAAAGCTCTCAAATATTTTATGGAAAATACGGATGCCACGTGTTGTGTTGGCAGGATTGGTCGGTGCATCTCTTGCAATATCAGGTGCGGCATTTCAAGGCTTATTAAAAAATCCACTTGCCGATCCATATACACTTGGTGTGTCTTCAGGTGCCTCAGTCGGTGCAGTGATGACACTTTTTTTAGGTTTATCCTTACCATTTATCGGCGTTTATACATTGCCATTTTTTAGTATGCTTGGGGCGGCTATTACGATGTTTTTAGTCATTGGTTTCGCAAAATTAGTTGATCGTACGATGAAAATGGAAACGATTATTTTAACGGGTGTTATTTTTGGTGCATTTTTAGGTTCTCTTTTATCGTTAATGATTGCTTTATCGGGTGAAGAACTTCGCCAAGTGATTGGTTGGTTGCTCGGAAGCGTTTCGATGCGCGGTTGGCAATACATTTGGATGATTTTGCCGTTTGTCGTCGTTGGTTCATTTTTATTATGGCTCAATCGTAGAGAATTGAATGCGATGCTCTTTGGAGAAGAACGAGCACGTCATTTAGGGGTCGATGTACAAAAGAGAAAAATGATGATTTTAATTGGCGGTTCAATATTAACCGGTTCAGCCGTCGCCGTGTCTGGTACAATAGGATTTGTAGGACTCGTCGTACCGCATATGACACGTTTACTGTGGGGCGCGGATCACCGTCATTTATTAACGTTATCCTTTATGAATGGTGCTTCTTTATTAATTATTTGTGATCTAGTTGCAAGAACGATTATTTCACCTTCAGAGTTGCCTGTCGGTGTCATTACTGCATTTATTGGTGCACCAGTATTTGCACTGATTTTTTATCGCCAAAGACGAAAAGGAGCAATGTAAAATGTTACAAGTGGAAAATTTATCAGGCGGTTATGATGGTAAAGAAATTGTAAAAAATGTTTCTTTTCATGTCGATCAAGGAGAAGTGCTTGGGATTTTAGGACCGAACGGTAGTGGGAAGTCGACGTTATTAAAATTGATTTCACAGATTTTAACGCCGACAACAGGATATGTACATATTAATGGGCAATTGGCGAGTGAGTTTTCAGCGAAAAATTTTGCGAAACAAGTTGCAGTGTTGCCGCAACTACACGCCCATGCCTTTTCACATACAGTGAGAGAAACGGTGGAATTAGGCCGTTATCCGCATCAAACTGGACTGTTTTCTTCTTGGACAAAAGAGGATGAAGCGGCTGTTTGTAAAGCTTTAAAAAGTACAGGTGTTGAACGTTATGAAAAGACATCGATTGAATTATTATCGGGTGGGGAACAACAACGTGTTTTTGTCGCTCAAGCTTTGGCGCAAGAAGCACCGATTTTGTTGTTAGATGAACCGACGAATCATTTAGACATCGCACATCAACAACAATTATTAGATATGATTCGTGAAACGGCAAAGGACGCTGGAAAGACGGTCGTTTCTGTCTTTCACGATATTAATTTAGCTTCTCTTTACTGCGACCGATTATTACTGATGAAAGATGGACAGGTGGAGCATATCGGACCTCCAACTGATGTCATCAATGAAAAGTCTATCGATGAAGTATATCATGCACGCATTAAAACGCAGCCACACCCTGAACGTCCAACGCCACAAATTACGTTAATGGCGAATTTGACCGAGATTGAAAATGCTTCAATGCTGAAAATAGAGGACTTTTCAATGTCGCAAGAATATGTTTCATTTCAGTCAAATCAACCATTAAAAACGTTATCTTCTGCTGTTCATAATGCAGGGATGGGGTGGTATCGCTATTTCGTGAATCGTCATGTCGATAAAAATTATTATGCAGATGACGTTGGCGAAGAGATGTCTAGTTACTTAACAGAACATCAATTTTCATTAACAGAAACCGTCGGAATGATGACAGCCGCCCTAACAGAGCAAGTTGTCTTAAAACGCTACGCAAACGAAGCAGCATCGATCATCGTCGCTGTCACAGCAGGACTTGGAAACGCAACCGACGTCTCCAAAGTGTATGAAAGAGATTACGGACATATTAATATCGGAACAGTGAATACATGGGTATTCATCGAAGGAACCTTACCTGATGAAGCTTTCATCCAAGCGATCGTAACTGCCACAGAAGCAAAAACGAAAGCTTTTCAAATGGAAGAAGTAGAAGATGCGATGTCTAAAACAATCGCCACAGGAACATCTACAGACAGCGTATTAATTGCTGCGACGCAAACAGGAAAAACTTGTCCATACGCAGGACCAATCGCACCGCTCGGACAATTAATCGCGCATGGTGTTTTCAACTGCACGACAGAAGCGATTCGAAAATATCACTTGGCTCAGGAGAAAAAATGACTAGAATTGTCAGAATCGTTATGCGGAAAGTGCCTGTCACTTTCTGTGTAATGATTCTGAATATTCACAGTCTCGTGTCAGTCACAACATGATGAAAATGAAAGGAGAGAGCCAATGATTCCAATCCATTTCTTGGCAATTGCATTAGGTTTTTTTATCGATCGTATTATTGGAGATCCGCCAAGCTGGCCACATCCTGTGCGTTGGATTGGCACTTGGATTTCGATGATGACAAAACACTTAAATAAAGGGCGTAATCGTACATTCAAAGGAGCAGTATTGTTTGTCACGACGATCGGCCTTACTTTCATCATCGTTTTTACAATTGTCATCTTCAGTTATCAAATCCATTTGTTTTTAGGGTTGGTCGTTGAATCAATTTTGATAGCGGTTGGTTTGGCGCAAAAGAGTTTGAAGGATGCAGCGTTAGAAGTATATGAGCCGCTGCGAGCAGGAAATTTACAAGAAGCACGTACGAAATTATCTTATATTGTCGGAAGAGATACGGAGCGTTTAAAAGAAGAAGGTATTGCGCGTGCGACGATTGAAACGGTTTCTGAAAATACCGCAGATGGCATTACATCGCCTTTATTTTGGGCCTTTTTATTTGGGGCACCTGGTTTATGGGTCTATAAAGCAATCAATACGTTAGACTCGATGGTTGGTTATAAAGACGAGCGTTACGAGCGGTTTGGAAAAGTTTCTGCCAAAATGGACGATGTCGTCAACTATGTACCAGCACGTTTAACAGGGTTGTTCATTCTATGCTTTACGAAACGCAAAACGACGCTTTCATTTCGAGACAGAATGAAATACTGGCTACGTGATGCGCGTTTACATGCAAGCCCAAATAGTGGTTACTTAGAAGCTGCGACAGCTTGGCAACTGAATATTCAATTAGGTGGAGTCTCCAGTTACCGTGGTGTTAAATCAGAGCGTGCTACAGTAGGTCCAGCTCAACAAGCGCCAAAAGTAAGTGATATAGCAGAAGCAATTCAACAAATGTATGCGGTTTCAACTGCTTTCTGGTTACTTTTCACAGGAATAGGAGTGGTATTTTATGCGGTTGCCTGAACATGGCGCCAATCCACATCGACTTTATGAAAGTTTGGCGATGGAAACACCAGCTCAATTATACGATTTTAGCGAAAATGTGAATGCTAAAGGATTACCGCCAAGAATCAAAGCGATTTGGCCCTCTTTATTAGAAACGATTATAAAGTATCCCGATCCATTAGGCGAACCATTTTTATCGGCAGTCGCTGAATTTCACGGATTTCCTGAAAATCATTTTTTCATCGGGAATGGTGCTGCAGAAGTACTCGCTTTATTAGCGGAACGTTATAGAAATAAACACGCGGTCATTGTTCATCCAACATTTTCAGAGTATGCGGCGACACTGCGAGAAAAAGCTTCCAAAATCGAAAGTGTATACATGAAAGAAAGTACACAATTTCAATTACCAATGACAGAAATAAAAGAAGCAATGCAGCGCGCAGATGTTATTTATCTTTGCACACCAAATAATCCAACAGGTATATTACCGCCGAAAGCTAAGTTAATTGAACTAGCTCGCTACGGCTTAGAAGTAGCGTGTGAAGTCGTTTTAGATGAAGCATTCATTGATTTTATCGGTGAGAAATATTCATTAATTTCAGAGATGAACAACTACCCAAACGTGCTCATTTTACGTTCAATGACAAAAATGTATGCCATTCCAGGATTGCGACTCGGTTATTTAATTGCCCAACCAAGCGTTATTCAGCAACTAAAGAAATTCACGCCACATTGGAATGTGAACGGCATTGCAGCTCAAGTCGGTGCGTACTGTTTACAAGAAAGTGAATTTGTCGTGCAAACGATAGAAGAAACGGCGAAAGAGCGCGAACTAATGAAAGCTTTTCTACTCGAACAACATTGTCATGTAGCGGCATCGCAAACGAACTTTTTACTTTTTACATATCATCATAAAGAGCTAACGACCCGTTTACATCGTGACTTACTAGCACGTGGAATCGTATTGCGACATACTGAAAGCTTCCCAGGGCTTAACGGAACTTGGCTTAGAATCGGCATTAAATCGCCTGAGCGGATGCAGTTTTTAAGAGAGGAAATGACAAGATGGTTCAACATAAATTGACGTTTATTACAGGCGGTGTCCGCAGCGGGAAAAGTGCCTATGCGGAAAAGGTTTTACGTGAAGAAGTATCGAAAACTTCAGGGCGGTTAGTGTATATCGCATCAGGTGTGGCACTGGATGATGAAATGAAAGAACGTATCGAAAAGCACCGGCTAGACCGTCTAGGTGATGGTTGGTTCACAATTGAGCAACCGATTAATTTACAGGAAGTTTATCAGGATTTACGTCCAAATGATTATGTGTTATGGGATTGTATGACGACGTGGTTAGCGAATGAATTGTATGAAGGATGGGAAACGACAGCTTGTATTCATAAACCAGGTTGCATAGAGGAAAAAGCGAGTCGTCTACAGGAAACGATTGCTTTAATTCAACAAAAAGTTGCGCATTTTGTCATCGTCTCCAATGAAGTATTTCATGAACCAGCATCACTGTATACAGACACTGAATGTTATCGGAAATGGCTCGGTCAACTGCATCAACTAGTCGTTGAACGGTCGACGACAGCGATTGAAATGGAGAGCGGCATTCCAATTTACTGGAAAGGAGGAGCTTCATCGTGAAAGGCATCATCATTTTAGGCACTGCATCAGACGTTGGAAAGTCATTACTCGTTACGGCACTCTGTCGTTTACTTGCCAATGAAAATATTAAAGTAACACCATTTAAATCTCAAAATTTATCACCTTATACAGAACGTCTACCAAATGGAGAGGAAGTTAGCCGTGCGCAAGCCATTCAAGCTTTAGCAGCAAATACAACACCTTCCATGTACATGAATCCAATTATGTTGAACATCGGTAAGGAAAATCATGTGGACGTGCGAATTTTAAATGAAGCATTCGGCGAAATGGAAGGCTTTCATTACCGCGAGCAATTTTATCACAAGGCAATAGAAGCGATTCATCATTCATTAGAAACGCTAAAGAAAAGCTATACAACCGTTGTCATTGAAGGTGCGGGGAGCCCTGCTGAAGTGAATTTAAAAGCACGTGATATCGTTAATATGAAGGTTGCTGAAATTGCAGATGTGCCGGCACTACTTGTCGCCGATATTTCAAAAGGTGGTGCGATTGCCTCGATTGTCGGGACGTTAACATTATTAGAAGAAGCTGAACGTAAGCGTGTGAAAGGGATTATCATTAATCAATTTCACGGAGAGGTTGAACGATTTCAAGAAGGCGTCGATTTTATTGAAAACTATACAGGAATCCCGGTTCTTGGCGTTATTCCTTATAAAGCGGACCATCAAATTGCGGAAGAAGATCAACCACGTGGTACGAATGATGAAACGACAATTGCCGCTATTGATGCGTGGGCACAGCATGTGAAACCTGCACTTAATTGGAAGAAGTTCATGGCAATTATTGAAGGTGAGAATTAATATGAATGGTATTTTTCTCGCTTTACAATTTTTCTCAATCATCCCCATTCATAAAGAATATCCGATGGAAAAGAAGGATATTACAGCGATGTACGCGACTCTTCCATTTATTGGACTTTTTATAGGTAGCATCAGTTTCCTTGTTTATTTAACTGGGCAGATGACTTTCAGTTTCTCTCCTTTTTTACTTGCAAGTTTACTTGTTGTGACGGGCTTTATATTAACGGGTGGACTCCATTTAGACGGCTGGGCAGATACAGCGGATGCTTATTTTTCTTATCGTAAAATAGAAAAACGCCATGAAATTTTGGAAGATCCAAGATTAGGTGCATTCGGTACAATGGCACTTATTTTATTAATGTTAATGAAAGTAGCAGTTATTTACGAAGCGATCTCTCAACAATTGCCGATGCTTGTTTTACTTTGCTTCATTCCATTTATCGTCCGAGCTTTTTTGATTTATTGTTTTATATGGATTCCATCCGCGAAAATAGCAGGACTAGGTGCATTTTTTAAAGCGCGTATTCTCTCGAAACCTTTACTCATATTTACAACAATCGTCATAATATGTGCTTTTGCTGTACTGTTATTTATTACGCAAAATGTTTTGGTAATTCTAGCGATTGCACTAATGTTAGTAGGTAGCGTTTTGATTTACAAGAAGTGGACGTTGAAACATTTCGGTGGAATGACGGGAGATTTAGCAGGTGCTTATATCGAAGGAATGGAGGTTTTCGTATGGCTACTCCTTATTGCCTTACTTTAATTCGCCATTTGCCAACGAAAGGGAATCGTGAAAAACAGTATATTGGTTGGACGGACGAATTAATTTTACCAGTTAAAAATCAAAAGATATCGCTCAATTACCAACCTGAAACCGTCTACGGTAGTGATTTAAAAAGATGTAGGGAAAGTGCGAAACAGTATTTTCCAACTGCAAATTATGTAGAAGACTTGCGCTTTCGAGAAACAAATTTTGGCGATTGGGAAGGAAAAACGTATGAAATGTTGAAAGAGATAAAGACGTATCGAGATTGGATAGACGATCCTTTCCGGCATCATCCACCAAACGGCGAGACCGTCCGACAAGTAGAGCAACGCGTCGTAGCGGCTTTATATGATTTGCCGAAGACGGCGAACTGCCAAACGATTGTGACGCACGGCGGCCCGATTCGTATTGTTTTAACAAAATATGATCCGAATGACGGTGCATTTTGGTCATGGAGAATTCCACATCAATCCATTTGGCAACTGGAGTGGGCGAGTCGGCAAGATTTTGAGGAGGGGAAACGATGCGTGTCTATATCGGAGGTGCCTATAACGGCAAAGTAGCAGTCGTCGAAAAAGCATTGCAGCGATTAGATGAACAACAAGCTCTTTGGTTAGATGCCAAATTACCTGAGCAAGGTACAAATTTAGTCGTTGTGAACAATCTTCATCTATGGTTAAAAAGTTTTGAAGGAACTGAAGAACAAGCGATTGAGAAGGTAAAACAATCAATAGAAAATCGACCGAGCTTCGTCATTTTAACAGATATTGGTAGAGGAATTGTACCGATGGAGCGTGCAGAAAGAGTTTATCGGGATTTAGTCGGAAGAGTATACCAAGCGCTTATTCAAGATGCCGATGAAGTATTTCAAGTATGGTATGGTTTAACAAAACAAATTAAATAACATAAAGGGGCGTTCATGATGAAAATTTATACAAAACAAGGTGACAAAGGGAAAACGAATTTAATTGGAGGACGTGTAGCAAAAGATCATCTCCGAGTAGAAGCATACGGTACGATGGACGAATTAAATTCATTCATTGGGAAAGCAATGACAGAATTAGACCAAGATAAATTTGCTGATTTACTAACAGATTTAGAAGCCATTCAAAACGAATTATTTGATGGTGGCGGAGATTTATCGAATGTGATGGAAGGTCGCCAATATAAACTAGCGGAAGAAGCGATTGAAACATTGGAAGCCAGAATCGATGAATTAATGGAAGAAGCGCCGCCTTTAGAGAAATTCATTTTACCCGGCGGTTCACCAGCTTCAGCGACACTTCATATTTGCCGTACAGTGACGAGAAGAGCTGAACGTCGCACAGTTACATTGATGAATGAAGAAGAGGACGTACCACCAACAGTTGTGCGCTATTTAAACCGTTTATCCGATTACTTATTTGTCGCTGCACGTATTGTCAATGCGAGACTAGGCGTTCCAGATAATGAATATGTGCGCAGTGCAAAAGTATTTAAAACCGATAAAAAATAAAGGAGTTTCTTTCGTGAAAATTAAAACGTTAACATTGGCAGCTTTATTTGCTGCGCTCTGTGCGATTGGTGGGTTAATTAAAATTCCACTGGGGATTAGTTCGACAGCATTAGATTCAGCACCAGCACTCATTGCAGTCGCGTTTCTATCCCCATTACTCGCAGGAATTGTCGCTTTAATCGGTCATCTCGCTTCCGCATTTTACGGTGGGATGCCACTTGGACCTTTCCATTTTTTAATTGCGGTCGAAATGTTTTTAATTTTATACGTCTTCGCACGCATGCATCAAAAAGGACTTGCGAAAACAAAGTGGTTATTTTTTATCGTAGCGAATGGTCTTCTAGCACCACTCCCATTTTACTTTCTCATCTCGCCAGCTTTTTTCATCGGGGCAGTAGCGGGTATTTTAATTGCCACAATCTTTAACGCAGTTATTGCAGCAGTGGCATTACCAGTATTAGTCACTGCTTATGCGAAACAAAGAGGTGTTGGGTCATGAGGGATGCCGTTTTACTACCTGATCGCTTGGTCGTCACAACAGATAATTCTGGTGCGATTGGCGAAAAGTTGGCTGACATGGTTCAAGTAGCTGATGAACTGACGGCTTATTTTTCAGCACGAGTAACTTTATTAGAACAATGGGCAGCAAATGCACAACCGTTTACAGTCATCTTGCATAATTTTAGTGGTGAAAATAGTTGGGCTGCTTATCAACAAGGTGTAGAAAAAGTTTTAAAGGAAGCAAGTATTGAAGACATCATCCTCACTGGTAGTACAGAGACGAATATGGATTTATTACAGTCTGCAGTAGCCGTAACGATGCTAGGGAAAGAACAGTCGCCACTAGTTTCAACTGCCGGCGACTGGTATACATATGGAAAACCACTTGTCGGAAATGAAGTGCTAGAGACAACCGAAGAAGTCGCGTCCCTAGCGAAAATTCGCCAAGCATTGGATGAAGAAATCGTTCATCAAATTTGGCCAGTCGGATCGAAAGGTATTTTAGCTGAATTAAAACGTCTATTTAACAAGTCGACTGTACAAGTGAAAAGTACTTTAGATCTAACTAAAAGCAGCGGTCCTTCTACAGTCGTGTTATTGAAAATTCCTTTCGAGCAACAGCGAAAGGCTGAGGAATTGTTTGGTTCTTCTCTACGGAAATTAGTGGTAGAAATAAGTGACTAGATGTTAGGCTGGAATTTTTCCGGGGGAGAATTCGATTACTCAAGGAATTAATTCGTCGCTCGAGAGGAAGATTCGATCGCTCGCGGAATTAATTCGCCGTTTAGGGAAGAGATTCGATCACTTACGAAAATAATTCGCCGTTCAGAAAAAAGATTCAATCATTCACATGAATAATTCGTCGTTCAGCACTTGTAACTGAAAAAATCTTGCTTCAGAAACGCTCCGATAATAAAAAGCGACTCAAATTGCTAGTTTTCATCAGCTAAATGCAAGTAGCTAAAACAGTTTCTGACAAGGGTGCAGACCTTTAAAATCTTTAGCTGAGCTTATTTTTCCTCACAGAATAAAAAAGTGTAAGTTTAAAAGAAGACTTGTTCATCTAAAAGAACTGGCTCGTTGAAAAGTGTCATCAATTTCGCAGCCAGTTCTTTTTATACAAAAAAAGGAAGGCAACCAAATACTTTCCGTCAAAGTTTTTAGAAAAATCTATTGACTGAATGCTCATTCATAAATTATACTGAAAATAGAGTATCGACAGAAGAGTTTTTATCTACTAAAATATTTGTATCGTTAAAATACGGAAGGGGAGAGAAAGTTGAATCCATTATTAATCGCAAACTGGATTTTATTTTTAGCTGTAGTTGCGTATGGGCTAGCATTATTTACGTATTTAATCAAAACGAGAGTCCAATTTATCAAGCTGGGTCGAAAAGAAGAATTCGATGCTAGTGTAAAAGAGCGCCTACATAATATTTGGGTATATGTTTTTGGGCAAAAGAAATTATTGAAAGATAAGAAAAGTGGATTAATCCATGTTGCCTTTTTCTATGGCTTTATTTTAGTCCAATTTGGGGCAATTGATTTAATTTGGAAAGGGTTAAAGCCAGGATCACATTTACCACTTGGCCCAGTATATGGGGCTTTTACATTTTTTCAAGAGCTAGTTGTATTAATGATTTTAATTGCAGTTGTATGGGCATTCCATCGACGCTATGTTGAAAAATTAGTTCGTTTAAAAAGAGGTTGGAAATCAGGACTTGTCTTAATTTTCATTGGCGGATTGATGCTTTCGACATTATTATCAAATGCGATGAATATGTTATGGCATGGTAACGGAACGACTTGGACGGAGCCAGTTGCATCTGTTCTTGCAACCGTTTTCAGTTTCTTGCCTGAAACGGGTGTTATCGCGATTTTCTTTATCGGTTGGTGGATTCACTTATTAATTCTACTAACATTCTTAGTGTATGTTCCACAATCAAAGCATGCACACTTAATTGCAGGACCAGTCAACACGTATTTCCACGAGCCGGATAAAATTGGTAAATTAAAGCCAATTGATTTCTCTGCGATGGAAGAAATGGAAGAAGACGACGAAATGCCAGCAATCGGTGTTGGTAAAATTACAGACTTTACACAAACGCAAATGATCGACTTTTATGCATGTGTAGAGTGTGGTCGCTGTACAAATATGTGTCCAGCATCAGGTACAGGAAAAATGTTATCACCGATGGATTTAATTACGAAGTTGCGTGACCATTTAACAAATCACGGTGCATTGGTTACACAAAAACAACCGTGGGTACCAACTTTAGCATTCAATAAAACACAAGGTAATCAAATTGCACTTGCAGCAGGAGCTGAAGGCGCGGTATTAGATGATATTTATAGCCCGGAATTAATCGGAGAAGTCATTACAGAAGAAGAGATTTGGGCATGTACGACTTGCCGTAACTGTGAAGATCAATGTCCAGTTATGAACGAACATGTTGATAAAATTATCGACCTTCGTCGTCACCTAGTTATGACAGAAGGTAAAATGGATGCGGATGCACAACGCGCGATGACGAACATCGAACGTCAAGGAAATCCATGGGGCTTAAACCGTAAAGAAAAAGAAAACTGGAGAGATGCACGTCCGGAACTTCATATTCCAACGGTTAAAGAAATGAAAAAAGCAGATGAAGAATTCGATTACTTATTATGGGTTGGTTCTATGGGAGCATTCGACAACCGTTCTCAAAAAATCGCTTTATCATTTGCAAGTCTTCTAAATGAAGCAGGCGTTAAATTCGCGATTTTAGGAAATAAAGAGAAAAACTCTGGTGATACACCACGCCGTTTAGGAAACGAGTTTTTATTCCAAGAATTAGCGGAAGGAAATATTAAAGAATTTGAAAAAGCAGGCGTCACAAAGCTTGTTACAATTGACCCGCATGCTTACAATATTTTCAAAAACGAGTATCCAGACTTTGGATTTGAAGCAGAAGTTTATCACCATACGGAATTATTGTATGAACTCGTTCAAAGTGGCGCATTGAAACCACAACATGCGATTAATGAAACCATTACGTTCCATGATTCTTGTTATTTAGGTCGCTATAACGATGTATATGATCCACCACGTGAGATTTTAAAAGCAATTCCAGGCGTTAATCTTGTGGAAATGAAACGTAATCGTCAAGATGGTATGTGCTGTGGAGCTGGTGGCGGACTGATGTGGATGGAAGAAGATACAGGACATCGCGTTAACGTAGCACGTACAGAACAAGCATTGGAAGTAAGCCCAGGCATTATTTCTTCAGGTTGTCCATACTGCTTAACGATGTTATCAGATGGTACGAAAGCGGTTGAAGTAGAAGATAAAGTAGGTACGTATGATATTGCTGAATTACTAGAAAGATCAATTTTCGGTGAAGAAGTGACGTCAACAACAGAAGAAACAGAAGAGCTTGCACAATAAGATAAAGTTGTTGTGTGAGAAAGAAAATTATTGCGACTATTTAAAAGATAAGTTATACTGTGATTAATGAGAAAGGGAGCGTATGCCTCCCTTTTTTCTTAAGTAGTCTTTCGAGCGAGCGTTCAGTCGAGCAACAGGATGCACGCTAATTGTAAAATGAAAACGCTATCATAAAATGGAGGGTCATTCAAAATGCAAAAAACGGTTATTATTGACGGAGCAAGAACACCTTTTGGCAAGCTTGGGGGAGCATTGACACCAAAGACGGCGAGTGATTTAGGCGGACTTGCAATAAAAGAAGCTTTAACGAGAGCAAATGTAGCTGCAGATGAAGTAGACGAAGTCATTATCGGGACAGTTTTACAAGCTGCACAAGGTCAAATTCCTTCAAGGCAAGCAGCGACAAAAGGTGGTTTACCATGGCAAGTGAAAACAGAAACGATTAATAAAGTATGTGCATCGGGTATGCGCAGCGTCACATTAGCAGATCAACTTATTCGTTTAGGCGATGAAGAAGTCATTGTTGCAGGTGGTATGGAATCTATGTCAAACGCACCTTATTATTTACCAAAAGGTCGTTTTGGCTTGAAAATGGGCGATACAGCGTTGATTGATGGCATGATTTATGATGGTTTAAGTTGTTCATTCTCACCAGATCGCGTACATATGGGTACTTATGGCAACAGCACGGCCGATGCATTTGGTTTAACACGTGAGCAGCAAGATGCATGGGCTTTACGCAGTCATTCACTAGCTGTTGAAGCAATTGATACAGGTAAATTTAAAGAGGAAATTGTACCAGTGGAAATTCCACAACGTAAAGGAGACCCACTCGTTGTCGATACAGATGAAGCACCACGTCGTGATACATCATTTGAAACATTGGCGAAATTACGTCCAGCATTCGGGAAAGATGGCACGATTACAGCGGGGAACGCACCGGGTGTAAATGACGGGGCTTGTGCACTTGTATTAATGAATGAAGAGCGTGCGGAAAAAGAAGGGAAAGCAGTATTAGCGACGATTATCGGTCATGCTGAAGTTGCCATTGAACCAGAAAACTTCCCACAAACACCAGGATTAGTGATTAATACATTACTAGAAAAGACTGGAAAATCATTGGAAGACATCGATTTATTTGAAATTAATGAAGCATTTGCGGCAGTTGCATTGGCAAGCTCAGAAATTGCTAAACTTGATCCAGATAAAGTGAATGTCAACGGCGGTGCGGTTGCATTAGGGCATCCAATCGGAGCAAGTGGAGCACGTATTATTTTAACATTAGCGTATGAATTAAAACGTCGCGGTGGCGGCATCGGAATCGCATCGATTTGTTCAGGTGGCGGACAAGGCGACGCAATTATGATTGAAGTACCAAAACAAGCTTAAAACGGGGGAACACAACATGACAATCAAAAAAGTAATGGTAATCGGCGCAGGACAAATGGGCGGCGGTATCGCACAAGTATGTGCACAAGCGGGATACGAAGTAATTTTAAACGATATTAAAGATGAATATTACGAACGCGGTATTGGCGTTATTACAAAAAACTTAGCACGTAATGTAGAAAAAGGTCGAATGACTGAAGACGACAAAACAGCTGTTTTAAATCGCATTACAAAATCACTAGATTTACAAGATGCAAAAAATGTTGATATTGTCATCGAGGCTGCAGTTGAAAATATGGATATTAAACGTTCTATTTTTGCACAATTAGACGACATTGCACCTGCGCATGCGATTTTAGCAACAAATACTTCTTCACTGCCAATTACAGAAATTGCAGAGGCGACGAAGCGTCCAGAAAAAGTAATCGGTATGCATTTTATGAATCCAGTTCCTGTTATGAAACTCGTAGAAATTATTCGCGGGCTAGCAACAGCGGATGACGTCTATCAAGCAGTTGAAGATATGACGAATGCTTTATCAAAAGTTCCCGTCGAAGTAAATGACTTCCCAGGATTTGTGGCGAATCGTGTATTAATGCCAATGATTAACGAAGCGGTCTACACATTATACGAAGGCGTTGCGACGAAAGAAGCGATTGACGAAGTAATGAAACTTGGTATGAACCATCCAATGGGGCCACTGCAATTAGCGGATTTCATCGGTTTAGACACTTGTCTATACATTATGGAAACTTTACATGAAGGCTTTGGAGATTCAAAATACCGTCCATGTCCTTTATTGCGTAAATATGTAAAAGCGGGATGGTTAGGTAAAAAATCTGGTCGCGGTTTCTACGAATACAACTAAGAGAATTTTCATACAGAAGGGGCTTGTGAAAAGTGGAATTACGTTTAACTGAAGAACAACAAATGATGCAACAAATGGTTAGAGATTTTGCGAAAACGGAAATTGAACCTTTCGTTCCGCGCATGGAAGCTGGGGAGTTCCCGCGTGAAATTTTAACGAAAATGGGCGAGTTAGGGTTAATGGGCATGACCGTTCCAGAAGCATACGGCGGAGCGGATATGGACTTCCTATCCTATATTTTAGCGATTCAAGAGCTGTCAAAAGTAAGTGCGGTCGTTGGCGTTATTTTATCGGTCCATACATCAGTTGGAACGAACCCGATTATGCAATTCGGTAATGAAGAACAAAAACAACATTATTTACCGAAGATGGCTTCTGGCGAATATTTGGGCGCGTTTTGTTTAACAGAACCGACAGCAGGATCAGATGCTGGTTCATTAAAAACACGAGCGGTGAAAGACGGAGATGACTATGTTTTAAACGGCTCAAAAATGTTTATTACAAACGGCGGAGAAGCGGATGTTTATATTGTTTTTGCTTCAACAGATAGCTCGCAAAGAACGCGTGGCATTACAGCCTTCATCGTTGATAAAGATACACCAGGTTTAGTCATTGGAAAAGATGAACATAAAATGGGCTTACACGGTTCAAGAACAGTAGAAGTTGCATTTGAAAATATGCGCGTGCCAGCTGATAAACGTTTAGGTGAAGAAGGCGAAGGATTCAAAATTGCAATGGCAAACTTGGACGTAGGACGTATTGGAATTGCTTCACAGTCACTTGGAATTGCAGAAGCAGCTCTTGTAGCAGCGACAGATTATGCGAAGGAACGTGAGCAATTTGGCAAACCAATTGCTTATAACCAAGGTGTCGGCTTTAAATTAGCGGATATGGCGACGAATGTGGAAGCTTCTCGTCTACTCGTTTACCGTGCGGCACATTTACGTCAACAAGGAAAACCTTGCGGAAAAGAAGCGTCGATGGCGAAATTATATGCTTCTAGAACAGCAGTAGAAACGGCAATCGAAGCGGTTCAAGTATTCGGTGGATATGGGTATACGAAAGATTATCCAGTAGAGCGTTATTTCCGTGATGCAAAAATTACAGAAATTTACGAAGGAACGAGCGAGATTCAAAGACTTGTAATTTCAAAACAATTATAAAACATTCTGGGGGAACGAAAAATGGACTTTAATTTAACTGAAGAACATGAAATGATTCGTAAAATGGTACGTGACTTTGCGGAGAAAGAAGTCGCACCAACAGCTGGAGAACGTGATGAAGAAGAACGTTTTGACATGGACATTTTCCATAAAATGGCGGAACTTGGCTTAACAGGTATTCCTTGGCCAGAAGAATATGGTGGCATTGGCAGTGATTATCTGGCATATGTCATTGCGGTGGAAGAATTGTCACGCGTTTGTGCATCAACAGGTGTAACACTATCTGCGCATACGTCACTTGCAGGATGGCCAGTTTATAAATTCGGTACAGAAGAGCAAAAACAAAAATACTTACGTCCGATGGCTGAAGGGACAAAAATTGGAGCGTACGGTTTAACAGAGCCATCTTCAGGGTCAGACGCGGGTGCAATGAAAACGACGGCCAAATTAGACGGCGATGATTATGTGTTGAACGGTTCGAAAATTTTCATTACAAACGGCGGTATTGCCGATATTTATGTAGTCTTTGCGGTAACAGATCAAAGTGGTAAACGTCCTGAAACAACAGCGTTTATCGTTGAAAAAGACTACCCAGGATTTTCTGTGGGTAAAAAAGAGGAAAAGCTTGGTATTCGTTCTTCACCAACAACAGAAATTATTTTCGACAATTGCCGCGTACCGAAAGAAAACATGCTCGGTGAACTGGGAGACGGCTTTAAAATTGCGATGAAAACATTAGACGGTGGACGTAACGGAATCGCGGCACAAGCGGTTGGAATTGCACAAGGTGCTTTAGATGCAGCAGTTGACTATGCGAAAGAACGCGAGCAATTTGGTAAGCCAATTATTGCCAACCAAGGAATCGGTTTTAAATTAGCAGACATGGCAACAGAAACAGAAGCTTCAAGATTGTTAACATACCAGGCAGCTTGGTTGGAATCGAATGACCTTCCTTACGGGAAAGCTTCGGCAATGGCAAAATTAAAAGCTGGAGATACGGCGATGAAAGTAACGACAGATGCTGTTCAAGTATTTGGAGGTTACGGTTATACGAAAGATTATCCAGTGGAACGCTATATGCGTGATGCGAAAATTACACAAATTTATGAAGGAACACAAGAAATTCAAAGACTCGTAATCTCCCGTATGCTTACACAATAAGGGGGGATGTTATGAAAAGGGAAGTGCAGTCATCTGTTAAAGATGAAAGTTTAATTGAAAAGCGACGCCAACAAATGGTTCGTGGAGCAGTTAAATTGTTCAAGGAAAAGGGGTTTCATCGCACGACAACAAGAGAGATTGCGAAAGAAGCTGGTTTTAGCATCGGCACACTCTATGAATATATTCGTGCAAAAGAAGATATTTTATTTCTCGTTTGTGACGGCATTTATCATGAAGTGCACGGTCGATTATCAACGATGGCAATGGAAAAGGGGACCATTGCCGAGTTGAGATCGGCGATTGAGCAGTATTACACATTAATCGATGATATGAGTGACGAGTTTGTCGTTATGTATCAAGAATCAAAATCATTACAAAAAGATGCATTGCAATATGTTTTTCAAAAAGAACTTGAAATGGTTCAGTTGTTTGAACAAATTTTAACAGGTTGTGCACAGGCTGGGGAGCTGCGCATAACTGAACAACATATACCAATTGCTGCGCATCATATTGTTATTCAAGGGCAAATGTGGGCATTTAGAAGATGGGCCTTAAAGAAAGATTACTCAATAGAAACATATATTGAAAGTCAATTGGACCAACTTTTGAAAGGGCTTGCAAAGGGAGAGTGAGTCAATAATCAATTATGGGAAATTGGTTATTGAAATACGTAGAACAATGGTGAAAGGGTGTTTTTATAAATGGCTACAGTGGAGATTTACAAACCGAAACATCATATTCGAATTGTCACAGCATCAAGTCTTTTTGATGGGCATGATGCATCGATTAATATTATGCGACGCATTTTACAGTCGAGTGGGGCAGAAATTATTCATTTAGGGCATAACCGTTCCGTGGAAGAAGTTGTCAATGCGGCGATTCATGAAAATGCGCAGGCAATTGCAGTATCATCTTACCAAGGTGGTCATGTCGAATATTTCAAATATATGTATGATTTATTGAAAGAAAAAGGGGCGCCACATATCCGTATTTACGGTGGTGGTGGAGGTGTCATTATTCCAAAGGAGATTAAGGAATTACATGATTACGGCATCGCATGGATTTTCTCGCCAGAGGATGGGCGTAAGCTTGGTTTACAAGGAATGATGAATCAAATTTTGGAGCAATGTGATTACGAGACGGTTCAACAATTCGCTGTTGAAAAATTGGATGAAGTAACGACGGAAAGACCTGAATTATTAGGACGTTTAATTACGTATGCGGAAGAAAATTATGACAAAGACAATGACGAAGCGAAAGCGCTTTTAACCGAAGTACGTGCGCGTTCAAAAAAGACGCCTGTATTCGGAATTACGGGTACTGGGGGTGCCGGTAAAAGTTCTTTAACAGATGAATTAATTCGTCGTTTCTTACATGAATTGCCAAATAAGAAAGTTGCGATTTTATCGATTGACCCAACGAAGCAAAAAACTGGGGGCGCTTTGTTAGGAGACAGAATTCGTATGAACGCAATTTTCAATGATCGTGTGTATATGCGCAGTATCGCAACACGTGGTTCGCGTTCGGAATTAACGAAATCGATTGAAGATATTTTAGCTACTGTTAAAATCGCAGGCTATGATTTAATTATTGTCGAAACAAGTGGAATTGGGCAAGGTGACGCGGATATTGTTGATGTTTCTGATCTTTCGATGTATGTCATGACAAGTGAGTTCGGGGCACCTTCGCAATTAGAAAAAATTGATATGATTGATTACGCAGATTTAATTGCGATTAATAAATTCGAACGTAAAGGTTCAGAAGATGCATTAAATCAAGTGCGTAAACAATATCAACGAAGCCGCTTATTATGGGATAAAGATTTAAGTGAAATGCCTGTTTATGGTACGATTGCAAGCCAGTTTAACGACATTGGAACGAATACATTATTTGCAGCAATTATTCGTTTGATGAATGAAAAGTTCGGCTATGAATGGACGACATCTTATGATGCAATTGGTAAAACAGAGATGCAAAACGTCATCATTCCAACAGATCGCATTTATTATTTACGTGAAATTTCAAGTACTGTTCGTGAATATCATAAAAAATCACGAGTGCAAGAAGAGTTGGCGAGACGTTATTTCCAATTAGAAGGTTCCATTCAAGCATTGAAAGATGAAAAAATTGATGATGTTCATGTAGATACTTTGCAAAGTTTAGCAGATGCAACATACGAAGAACTATCACCAGAGTCGAAGAAGATTCTGAAAAATTGGGAAACACTGAAAGAAAGCTATGCGGGGGAAGAATTTGTAACGAAGATTCGTGATAAAGAAATTCATACATTATTGCGCACGACTTCGCTTTCAGGTTTGCATATTCCAAAAGTTGCATTACCGAAATTTAAAGATTACGGCGAAATTTTACGTTGGGTTTACCGTGAAAACGTACCGGGCTCATTCCCGTATACAGCAGGCGTGTTCCCATTCAAACGTGAAGGGGAAGACCCAAAACGTCAATTCGCGGGAGAAGGAACGCCTGAAAGAACGAATCGCCGCTTCCACTATTTATCGAAAGATGACGATGCGAAACGTTTATCAACAGCATTTGACTCCGTAACTTTATACGGTGAAGATCCTGATGAACGACCAGATATTTACGGTAAAGTTGGTGAGTCTGGTGTCAGCATTTGTACGTTGGAAGATATGAAAAAGCTGTATGATGGTTTTGATTTATGTGCACCTTCAACATCCGTGTCGATGACGATTAATGGTCCTGCGCCAATTATTTTAGCAATGTTTATGAATACGGCAATTGATCAACAAGTACGTCTGAAGGAAGAAGAGCTAGGTCGTGCATTAACGATTGAAGAATTTACCGAAATTAAAGAAGGAACACTGCAAGTAGTACGCGGAACGGTTCAGGCGGATATTTTGAAGGAAGACCAAGGGCAAAATACATGTATTTTCTCAACGGAGTTTGCGCTTCGTTTAATGGGCGATATTCAACAATACTTTATTGATAAAAAAGTGCGCAACTACTATTCGGTATCGATTTCTGGCTATCATATTGCGGAAGCGGGTGCCAATCCGATTTCACAACTTGCTTTCACATTGGCAAATGGCTTTACGTATGTTGAATATTATTTAAGCCGCGGGATGAATATTGATGATTTCGCACCGAATTTATCTTTCTTCTTCTCAAACGGTTTAGATCCAGAATATACGGTAATTGGCCGTGTTGCTCGACGCATTTGGGCAGTGGCTATGCGTGAAAAATACGGTGCGAATGAACGCAGTCAAAAATTAAAATATCACGTGCAAACTTCAGGCCGTAGTTTACATGCACAGGAAATTGACTTTAACGACATTCGAACAACATTACAAGCATTGATGGCGTTGCAAGATAATTGTAACTCACTGCATACGAATGCTTATGATGAAGCCATTACGACACCGACTGAAGAGTCCGTACGTCGTGCAATGGCAATTCAAATGATCATTACAAAAGAATATGGTCTGGCGAAAAATGAAAACCCAGTTCAAGGTTCCTTTATCGTGGAAGAATTAACGGACTTAGTAGAGGAAGCAGTGCTGCAAGAATTCGATCGACTGAATGATCGCGGTGGCGTACTTGGCGCAATGGAAACGCAATACCAACGCGGTAAAATTCAAGAAGAGTCTATGTATTATGAGATGAAAAAACATAGTGGCGAGTTACCGATTATCGGTGTCAACACTTACTTGAATCCAAACCCACCTTCAGCAGATGATATTGACAATATGGAACTTGCGCGTGCAACGAAGGAAGAGAAGGAAATGCAAATTACCAATTTACGTTCTTTCCAAGAAAAACACGAAGACGAAGCTGCTGAAGCACTAAAACGTCTACAACAAGTTGCAGTTTCAAACGGCAATATTTTCGAAGAATTAATGAAAACTGTCAAAGTGGCAAGCTTAGGTCAAATTACAAGTGCCCTTTACGAAGTCGGCGGTCAATACCGACGTAATATGTAATACTGTAACCGACAAGTCGGCTTTCTATTGATTATAGAGAGCCGACTTTTTGGATGTGTGAAGTCTTGAAAGAGAAATTTAATTTTCAGTATAGGGAGATGCGTTCCAAGTTGTATTTGCTTTCCAGGTTCCTCCGATTGCTTTCCAAGTAGAGTGTTTTGTATTCCAGGTTGAAGCCGTTGCATTCTAGGTAGGGCGGTTTGCGTTCTAAGTTGTATTTGCATTCCAGGTTCCTCTGTTTGCTTTCCAAGTAAAGTGTTTTGCCTTCCAGGTTGAAGCCGTTGCGTTCTAGGTAGGACGGTTTGCGTTCCAAGTTGTATTTGCTTTCCAGGTTCCTCCGATTGCTTTCCAAGTAAAGTGTTTTGTATTCCAGGTTAAAGCCGTTGCGTTCTAGGTAGGGCGGTTTGCGTTCTAAGTTGTATTTGTATTCCAGGTTCCTCCGATTGCATTCCAAGCAGTTAATGGCAAGAAGGCATCTATATTTTAAACATTTCACTGGAAAGAGTAATCTGTTCAAAATAAACAATTAAAGATCTTAAATTTGTCATTTGAACAGTTGACGTACAGTAAGAAAAGAAGAATTTTACTGGGAATTTGTCTTGGAACTTAGTAATTAAAAATTACAACATAGACAAAAAAGAAGCAATAAGTCTAACAGAGATTTTATCTGCATAAACTAAGGGGGAAATGTAGTAAAGTAACAGCAAGTATGAGAAAATAAAAGGAATTAATAAGTAGTTCACTTAGAATCTTAATATTTCGAAGATGCAAACAACGCTGTAAAAAAGGGGGACGATTGAATTGAGATGGTATTATCATGGATTTATCATTACTGGACTAACTCTTTTTGCGTTGTTTTTTTATCAAGATGGGCTTGGTTCCGTCATCTTTCTATTAGCAACAATTTATTTAAGCACAATTTTAGTGAAAGAAGTGAAACGCATTAAGAAATAAAGAGGTTGTAATAAATGTTCCGAAAGATTGTACTAGTCCAATCACATTTTATTTATTATAATGAAGAAATGTATGTTACAATTAATTCGAAAAGCCTAGTTTTATAAACGAATCATTTGTATAAAATAATGTTTATTATAAATTGGAAGGACGTGCAATTCTCACATGAATATTTATGAGATGACGAAAGAACAACTGGTTGAAGAATCAATGATTGATATTGCTTATGAGTTGTTAAAAAGCAAAGGTGAACATTTCACTTTACAGCAACTGATTGATGAAATCCGTCAATTAAACGGAATGTCAGTGCGTGAAGCGAATGACAATTTACCACAATTAAACACAGATATTAACATTGATGGACGTTTTTTAGCATTAGACGATACGAAATGGGGACTTCGCGAATGGTATCCAGTGGACCAATTAGAAGCTGAGTCTGCACCTGTCGTACGTGCGCGCAGAAAGAAAAAAGCTGTTAAAGAAGACGACGAAGAGTATGAAGAAGAGTATGAAGATGTGGATGAAGACGGCTTTGATATTATCGACGATGAAGTCGATGAAGATGACGATACAGAAGAGGTAGTCATCAAAGAAGACGACGATGAAGATTTAGAGGATGTAGATTTACTTGACGATGAGGAAGAGATTCCTGAGGATATTGTTTTAGATGACGAAGATGAATTAGAAGACGAAGAAGAAGAGTATTAAGTAAAAAACTTGACTTCGACTTTATAAAGGTATAGAATTCAATCGGGCTCCTTAAAAAAGGACATCTTTAAAGTATGCTACACGCTCCTACTGCCAACTGTTGCAGCGGAGCGTTTTTTTATTGATTCAATAGGTATGTGAAAAAAGGACATACTAGATTTGTACGATTTACTAAATGGAAAATTCTAGTACGATCAATCATTTAAACGGAGGCAAATAACATGACAAAGTATATTTTTGTAACTGGCGGCGTCGTATCATCACTTGGGAAAGGGATTACGGCTGCATCGCTTGGACGTTTATTAAAAAATAGAGGATTAAAAGTAACAATTCAAAAGTTCGATCCATATATTAACCAAGACCCGGGCACAATGAGTCCGTATCAACACGGTGAAGTTTTCGTTACAGAAGACGGTGCAGAAACAGACTTAGACTTAGGCCATTACGAGCGTTTTATTGATATTAATTTAAATAAATATTCCAACGTAACGATGGGGAAAGTTTATTCAGCTGTATTGAAAAAAGAGCGTCGCGGTGAATACAACGGTGCGACAGTTCAAGTTATTCCACATATTACAAATGAAATTAAAGAGCGCATTGTTGCTTCTGGGAAAGTAACAAATGCAGATGTTGTCATTACAGAAATTGGCGGTAGCGTTGGTGATATCGAATCATTACCGATTTTAGAAGCAATTCGTCAAATGAAAACAGATTATGCAAAACATGATGTTATGTACATTCATTGTACGCTTGTTCCTTATATGAAAGCGGCGGGCGAATTAAAAACAAAGCCAACACAACATAGTGTAAAAGAATTGCGTAGTTTAGGCATTCAACCAGATATGATTGTTGTTCGTTCTGAACAAGCGGTACCGCAAGAAATGAAAGATAAAATTGCATTATTCTGTAGCGTGCGATCGGAAGAAGTCATTGAAGCGACAGACGCGGATACACTGTATCGCATTCCATTAATGTTGAAAGAACAAAATATGGATGAGCTTGTTATTGATCACCTTCGTTTAGAAGCGGAGCAAGCGGACACGTCTGAATTAGAAGAGTTAATTGATCTTGTAAGTTCATTAGAACATAAACTAAAAATCGGTTTGGTTGGTAAATATGTTGAATTACCAGATGCTTATATTTCAGTAGTAGAAGCATTGTCACATGCAGGTTACCACCACGATACGGAAGTTGAAGTTGAATGGATTGATGCTGGACAAGTAACGATGGAAAATGCAGCAGAAAAGTTTGCGAATATTGATGGTATCATCGTTCCAAGCGGCTTCGGTGATCGTGGTATCGAAGGGAAAATAAATGCGATCCGCTATGCTCGTGAAAACAATGTACCTTTCTTCGGTATTTCATTAGGTATGCAACTAGCGGCAGTGGAATATGCACGTAATGTTCTAGGTATTGCAGATGCGCATTCAACAGAATTTGATACAGAAACGAAAAATGCAATTATTGAATTGCCATTAGCAAATAAAGATGCGGATCAAAATGGTTCAACAATGCGTTTAGGTTTACATCCATGTAAATTAAAAGAAGGTACGAAAGCATATACAGCGTACGGCGAATCGTTAATTTATGAACGTCATCGCCACCGTTATGAAGTAAATAATCAGTACCGCGAAGCATTGGAAAAAGCAGGTATGACATTATCGGGAATTAGCCCTGACGATTCATTCGTGGAAATGATCGAGTTAAGTGACCATCCATTCTTTATCGGTTGCCAATTCCAACCAGAATTCTCATCAAGACCAACTCACCCGCAACCATTGTTTAGTGAGTTCGTAAAAACGTCACTTGAAAACAGTTTAAAATAATTACAAAAGGAGCACCCTATCATATGCATAGGTGCTCCTTTTTAACATCCTTCAAAAGCACATGTCGGAGCAATATACGATATGAAGTTGAGATGAAGTCTAATTTAAAGAATGAACCTGATGTCATTCGAAAGATGATGCTCACTAGTAGCTACTAAGTTGCTCAAATGAAACAATTAAAATCCTTTGGTTTGTTTTTTGAGCAAATGCCGCTCGTTTATTGCATGCCTAGTTTGAATGAAAATCATCATTTTGATAATAGGGGAGGAAGCGCTGCGTTGAATTTCCGCCAAACCCCGTTGAATCCGCGCCCATTTGCCAATTAAAAAACTGCCTAACAAATCAGTATGTTGCCTGATAAGTTAAACAGTATTTCATTCACTTAGTAATCTTCTAACATCTCTTCGTAAGAAAGTTTGACAGCCTCGTACACGAAGAGTGCTGCTAGAGCATGTGGTTCTACAATTCTTTCGCCTAAATCCCCAGGTAATAAACCTTTCGTTAATCCTGTTGAAATAGAGGTCATTGCTTGTTCGTAAAGGGGCGTGTCCATTTCTTTTTCAGGTGCGACCACTGCGAATGGAATAAATGCTTCATCAAGGGTATTCGCAAAATCCAGAGCACGCTCGTCATTGACCGAACGTGTGAAGATCCAGACACGGTCAGCAGTTGAAAGTTCAAGGTTTTCATCATATGAAACAGCCCCGTGTAAGCCGCCTTGAGTAGCTGCAGCAACTGTAGCGACAATACAAAGTTCATCCAAACCATAAATAATTACGCGGCCTTCGCCAACTGTAGCTTGTGCTAATAAACGAGCCGTTTCTTCAATCGCACTTTCATTATTTGTTGCAATACGATCTAACAAACCAGACATTTGTGTCGTTAACATTTTCATTTTAAACACCTCAATCGTATTATAAAACACTGCTTCCAAAAAAGCCAAATGGTATATTATCGGTAAATTCTATTAAATTCTAATGAAAATGTAATAAAATAAAGGAAAATGGAGAGTCGTGTCAAAGTATAAGGGAGGGGGAATAAAGTGAGGGAGTGTAGGAGTGAGGAAGATATTAGTAATTGACGACCAACTCGGTATACGTTTGTTGTTGGACGAACTGTTTAAAAAAGAGGGGTATAAAGTGCAACTGGCTTCGAATGGCAGTGAAGGGCTACAATATTTTGAACAATTTGCGCCAGATTGTATTTTGTTGGATATGAAAATGCCTGGGATTGACGGTATTACAGTACTGAAAAAATTAAATGAGAAAAAATCTAAAACGCCAGTATTTTTAATGACGGCTTATGAAGAATTTGAACAAACGAAAGAAGCACTTCAACTTGGGGCTTTGAAATACTTTGCCAAACCATTTGATATTTTTCAAGTGAGGGATGAAGTTAACGCTTTATTCACAAACTAGTCAGTGGTAAATATGTTATACTTTTGCTATAATAGGTTGGAAAAAGTGGTGAACAACCACACGAGCAATGGAATGTTCGGAATCAATCGGTATAACAGATTTTAGCGACTAATGAGGAGGCGTTTTACTTGGCACTTGTTTCAATGAAAGAAATGATGATTAAAGGTAAAAAAGAAGGTTACGCAATTGGACAATTCAATTTAAATAACCTTGAGTATACACAAGCTATTTTACAAGCAGCAGAGGAAGAAAAATCACCCGTTATTTTAGGTGTTTCTGAAGGTGCTGCACGTTATATGGGTGGCTTTAAAACTGTCGTAAACATGGTGAAAGGTTTAATTGAAGACTACGGAATTACAGTACCGGTTGCCATTCATTTGGATCACGGTTCAAGTTTTGAGAAATGTAAAGCGGCAATCGATGCAGGATTCACATCTGTTATGATCGATGCATCATCACAGCCTTTAGAAACAAATATTGAAATCACAAAGCAAGTTGTTGAGTATGCACATCCACTTGGGGTTTCTGTAGAAGCAGAGCTAGGCGTTGTTGGTGGACAAGAAGACGACGTGATTGCAGATGGTGTTATCTATGCGGATCCAGCGGAATGTAAAGCATTGGTTGAAGCGACGAACATCGACTGCCTAGCACCAGCATTAGGCTCTGTTCACGGTCCTTATAAAGGAGAACCAAACTTAGGTTTTGAAGAAATGGAAGTCATTTCAAATCAATCAGACTTACCACTTGTATTACACGGCGGGACAGGTATTCCGTTAAAAGATATTCAGCGTGCGATTTCTTTAGGCACAGCGAAAATTAACGTGAACACTGAGAACCAAATTGAAGGTACAAAAGCAGTGCGCGAAACACTTGCAAATGATGCAGAAGTATACGATCCTCGTAAATATTTAACGCCGATGAGAGACGCGATTAAAGCAACAGTAATTGGTAAAATGCGTGAATTCGGTAGCTCTCAAAAAGCGTAATATTTGCTTAGATAAGCGACTAAAGATGGTTGATGGATTAATAAACAATGGAGCTTACTAGTTTTGTAGTTAATCCATCAACATCATCTTTTCATCAAGCGCTTTACTTTCCTAATCCAGCTTTACAACATTTCCATTCACAGCTCATTGACCCAGCGCTACAGATTTTAAAAATAAGTAGATGCTTAACAAGGTTTTTTATAAAAGCTTTGGTTTATTTGAAGATGAAAATAATATTAGAATGATTAAATAATAGATGAATTGTATGAATTTTAGGAGGATATGTATGAAGTTTTTTATTGATACAGCAAATTTTGATGAAATTAAAGAAGCACATAGTTGGGGAATTCTTTCGGGCGTAACGACGAACCCATCTCTTGTAGCGAAAGAAGATGTACCTTTCCACGATCGTTTACGTGAAATTACAGAACTTGTTGATGGTTCAGTAAGTGCGGAAGTGATTGCATTAGACGCAGAAGGTATGATTAAAGAAGGTCGTGAATTAGCGGCAATTGCACCGAATATTACAGTGAAATTACCAATGACGCCTGAAGGATTAAAGGCTTGTTCAGTATTTTCAAAAGAAGGTATTAAAACAAATGTCACTTTGATTTTTAGTGCAAACCAAGCTTTATTAGCAGCACGTGCAGGTGCAACATACGTATCACCATTTTTAGGTCGCTTAGATGATATTGGCCATAATGGTATGGATTTAATTAGTACGATTGCAGAAATCTTTATTCAACACGATATTAAAACTGAAATTATTGCGGCATCTATTCGCCATCCACAACATATTACAGATGCGGCTTTAAATGGGGCACATATTTCCACAACACCATTTAAAGTATTGCAACAATTATTCAAACATCCATTAACGGATCAAGGCATCGAAGCGTTTTTAAGTGACTGGGAAGGCAGAAAAAAACAGTGAAATCGACAGAACAATACGTTTACAAAATTGCGGGTGGAAAAAAATTAAGCGGAACAATTAAAGTAAGTGGAGCTAAAAATAGTGCAGTTGCTTTAATTCCGGCGACAATTTTATCCGAGTCAACGGTTACAATCGATGGTTTGCCTGAAATTTCCGATGTCTTTACATTGCAAGCATTATTGGAAGAAATTGGTGGGACAGTTGATTTTCAAGACGGCAAAATGACAGTTGATGCTTCAGAGATTATTCCGATGCCTTTACCAAATGGCAATGTGAAAAAATTACGTGCTTCTTATTATTTAATGGGTGCGATGCTAGGTCGCTTTAAAAAAGCTGCAATTGGTTTGCCAGGTGGTTGCCACTTAGGGCCACGTCCAATTGACCAACATATTAAAGGTTTTGAAGCACTCGGCGCAAAAGTAACGAACGAGCACGGCGCGATTTATTTACGTGCTGATAAGTTACGAGGTGCTAAAATTTATTTAGACGTAGCAAGTGTTGGTGCGACGATTAATATTATGCTAGCGGCTGTACTGGCAGAAGGTGTTACGACAATTGAAAATGCTGCGAAAGAGCCAGAAATTATTGATGTAGCGACATTATTATCCAATATGGGTGCTAAAATTAAAGGTGCTGGAACAGATGTCATTCGGATCGAAGGTGTGGAAAAATTAAATGGGACACGCCATACGATTATTCCCGATCGCATCGAAGCGGGAACGTATATGATTATGGCAGCTGCTGTTGGAGATGGCATTACAATTGAAAATGTCATTCCACTACATTTGGAAGCACTAACAGCAAAAATGCGTGAAATGGGTATTGAAGTGATTGAAGAAGACGAGCGCATGATTATTCCAAAAACTAACCATTTAAAAGCAGTTGATGTGAAAACATTGGTTTATCCAGGTTTTCCAACAGATTTACAACAGCCATTTTCTGTATTATTAACACAAGCAGAAGGAACATCTGTCATTACAGATACCATTTATTCTGCGAGATTTAAAAACATCGACGAGATTACACGAATGAACGCGAAAGCTCGTATTGATGGACGCACGGCAATTATTAACGGACCTGTTTCGCTAGAAGCAGCAACAGTTCGCGCAACAGATTTACGAGCAGGTGCAGCTTTAGTGTTGGCTGGCCTGTTAGCAAAAGGTGAAACAGAAGTAAGAGATATTTATCATATTGAGCGTGGCTATGGTGCGCTGATAGAAAAGTTAAGATTAGTCGGTGCGTCAATTGAAAAAGTTAAGCGCACAGAAAACGCGATACTACAAGATTAAAAATGATAGAAATCTTTTTCGAGTACTTCGAAAATTGGGAGGAACTTTATAATGGAACGCAGTTTATCAATGGAATTAGTACGAGTAACAGAAGCAGCAGGTGTTTCGGCTGCCAAATGGATGGGACGCGGATTGAAAAATGAAGCGGACGGTGCAGCAACTGAAGCAATGAGAATGGTGTTCGACACGATTCCAATGGACGGTGTAGTGGTCATTGGTGAAGGTGAAATGGATGAAGCACCAATGCTTTATATTGGTGAAGAATTAGGAAGTGGCGGTCCAGCAGTTGATATCGCTGTTGATCCAGTTGAAGGAACGAGCATCGTTGCTTCAGGTGGGTGGAATGCTCTGGCAGTTTTAGCAGTAGCAGACCGTGGAAACTTACTACATGCACCTGATATGTATATGAAGAAAATTGCAGTCGGACCTGAAGCTGTAGGGAAAGTTCATATTGATAAATCCATTCAAGAAAACTTAGAAATTGTTGCGAAAGCTAAAAATAAAGATATTGAAGATGTAGTTGCAACGGTTTTAAACCGTCCGCGTCACGAAGGAATTATTAAAGAAATTCGTGAAGCAGGTGCGCGCATTAAGTTGATTAACGACGGAGATGTTGCAGCAGCACTGAACACTGCGTTTGAAGATACAGGTGTCGATATTTTATTCGGTATTGGCGGTGCTCCTGAAGGCGTGATTTCAGCAGTAGGTTTAAAATGTTTAGGTGGAGAAATTCAAGGACGTTTATTACCATCAAATGATCAGGAAGTTGAACGTTGTAAAAAAATGGGCATCGACATTGACCAAGTGCTTTACATGGATGACTTTGTCAAAGGCGATGACGCGATTTTTGCAGCAACTGGCGTGACAGATGGTGAACTACTTCGTGGTGTGCGCTTTACAGGGAAATATAGTGAAACGCATTCTCTAGTTATGCGCTTAAAGTCAGGGACAATACGTTTTGTCGAAGGACGCCATAGTATGAAGAAAAAACCAAATTTAGTTGTAGAAGAATAAATTGATTGAATGAATACCTTCTACTATCGATGATGGATAGTGGAAGGTGTTTTACGATGAATAAAACCTTTCTTGACAAGTATTGAATCCTCTCCCAACTTATATTACGAGAATTTCCTAAAAACTAACAATATTACATGAGTTTCTATGCTTCGAGATGTTTCTAAGCAAATATCATTTTAGCGTATGCACAAGGATGGAGACTTTTTAAGGAATTGCATAATGTGTAAATTCCTTTTAATGAAAAATAAAAAGAGTGGTGCAGTTATGACAACATTGACAATGTCGGCATTAGAAAATATGACGTTAAAAGAGTTATATGAACAAGCCCGACAATTTAAAATTGCATATTATGCAAAATTAACGAAAAAAGAATTGATTTTTGCGATTTTAAAACAACGAGCTGAGCAAGAAGGCTTCTTCTTCATGGAAGGTGTTTTAGAAGTCATTCAATCGGAAGGGTATGGGTTTTTAAGACCGATTAACTATTCGCCGAGCTCGGAAGACATTTACATTTCAGCATCTCAAATTCGTCGTTTTGACTTACGAAATGGAGATAAAGTTGCGGGGAAAGTAAGACCTCCGAAAGAATCGGAACGTTATTATGGATTATTACAAGTAGAGGCAGTGAACGGGGAAGATCCAGACGATTCAAGAAATCGCGTACATTTCCCAGCATTGACGCCTTTATATCCAGATCGCCATATTAAATTGGAAACATCACCAACAAAGCTATCAACAAGAATTATGGACCTTGTTGCACCAGTTGGTTTTGGACAAAGGGGATTAATTGTAGCACCGCCAAAAGCTGGTAAAACAATGCTATTAAAAGAAATCGCCAATTCAATTACTGAAAATTATCCGGATACGGAGTTAATCGTATTATTAATTGATGAACGTCCAGAAGAAGTAACAGATATTGAACGTTCTGTAAAAGCGGATGTTGTGAGTTCGACATTCGATGAATTACCCGAAAATCATATTAAAGTTGCAGAGCTTGTGTTAGAACGTGCGATGCGTCTAGTTGAACATAAAAAAGATGTTGTCATTTTAATGGACTCGATTACGCGACTTGCGAGAGCCTATAACTTAGTCATTCCACCGAGTGGCCGTACACTTTCTGGAGGAATTGACCCAGCAGCTTTCCACCGCCCTAAACGTTTCTTCGGTGCGGCACGTAATCTTGAAGAAGGCGGTAGCTTAACAATTTTAGCGACTGCGCTTGTCGATACGGGATCACGTATGGATGAAGTCATTTATGAAGAGTTCAAAGGAACAGGGAACCAAGAATTACATTTAGATCGTCATTTAGCGGAAAGACGTATTTTCCCAGCGATGGATATTCGTCGCTCAGGTACGCGTAAAGAAGAATTGCTATTACCGAAAGATCAGTTGAATAAATTATGGGCAATTCGTAAAACATTTTCAGATGCGCCAGACTTTGCAGAACGTTTCTTGAAAAAATTACGTCAATCGAAGACTAATGACGAATTCTTTGAAAAACTTAATGAAGATATGAAAGCACACCGCAATGGAAAAGGTTTAATCTAAAAGCTTATGCTTGAAAGCTTGCACAATGAAAGGCGATTTGCTATAATCTTTTAGGAATCGTTAAATCGATCTGCTGCATATACGACTGGCATATTCGGGTCGTGTAAGGCATCAGTCTTATAAAAATTCTATTCCAGATGGTCTAGAGCGAGAGGAGAGAGATTGATGAAAGCAGGAATTCATCCAGAATACAAACTTGCAACAGTTACTTGTTCATGTGGAAATACATTCGAAACAGGCTCTGTAGAAGAGGAAATCCGTGTTGAAGTTTGTTCAGAATGTCACCCATTCTACACTGGACGCCAAAAATTTGCTGCAGCGGACGGCCGTGTCGACCGCTTCAACAAAAAATATGGCCTCAAAGAAGAAGGGCGCGAATAAACAGTACTTCGCACGAAATACCCGTCACATTGCATCTTGCATGGGACGGGTATTTTCAATTTTAAATGTCGTAAAATGTAATGCTTTTTAGGAGAAAACATTCATCTGTAGCGATGTTTTGTGCAGTTGAATCGGAAGCTCAACTTCGGTAAAATGAAGTGATTATATATTAAGGCATGTAATAAAAGTTTTATTTTAAAGAATCGTAACACTGAGAAAGTGTTTCATATAAATTGTGATTTGTGTTAATGGAAAGGTGATTTATTATGTATACAACCGTTCAAGGTGGATGGATTGAAGTTATTTGTGGCAGTATGTTTTCGGGGAAATCAGAAGAATTGATTCGCCGTATTAAACGTGCGCAATTTGCGAAACAACAAATCGCTGTATTCAAACCGACGATTGACAATCGCTATAGCGAAGAAGAAGTGGTCAGCCATAACGGCACGAAAGTCATTGCGATTCCAGTCGCAAATTCCGAGCATATTAAAGAATTTGATAAAGAAGGTTATGACATTATTGCGATTGATGAGGCGCAATTTTTTGATGAAGGCATTATTGATACAGTGATGGAATTAGCAAATGATGGTTTTCGTGTCATTTTAGCAGGGTTAGACCAAGATTTCAGAGGAGAACCATTTGGACCGATGCCGAATTTAATGGCAATTGCAGAACATGTCACAAAACTCCAAGCAGTTTGTACAGTATGTGGTTCACCAGCGAGTCGTACACAACGTCTATTAAACGGTAAACCAGCAGGTTATGATGACCCAATTATTTTAGTGGCTGCATCAGAAAGTTATGAAGCGAGATGTCGTAAACACCATGAAGTACCAAAAGGTGTTTCGGTGAGCGAAGAACTATAAAATTTAAGTGAGGTGTCGAGGATGTTAGAAAGACTACAAGTTGTAGAAGATCGTTATGAACAATTAAATGAATATTTAAGTGATCCAGAAGTTGTGAGCGATACAGATAAACTTCGTGAGTATTCAAAAGAGCAATCTAGCTTACAAGAAACAGTAGATGTTTATCGTGAATATAAAAAAGCTGTCGATGAATTAGAAAGTGCGAAAGAAATGTTGAAAGAGCAACTTGATGATGACATGCGCGAGCTTGTGACGATGGAAATTAGCGAATTAAAAGAGCAAATTGCTGTAGCGGAAGAGCGCTTGAAGATTTTACTTATTCCTAAAGATCCAAATGATGATAAAAACGTTATTATCGAAATTCGCGGGGCAGCTGGTGGAGAGGAAGCAGCTTTATTTGCGGGTAACTTATTTAGGATGTATACACGCTATGCGGAACATAATCATTGGAAATACGAAATTATCGATTCTTCGCCAACCGAACTTGGTGGGTTTAAAGAAGTGATTTTCATGGTGAATGGAGCAGGTGCTTATTCTAAATTGAAGTTTGAAAACGGTGCGCATCGTGTTCAACGTGTTCCGGAAACAGAAGCGGGCGGACGCGTGCATACATCTACTGCAACTGTAGCGGTATTACCAGAAGCGGAAGATGTGGATGTTGAAGTAAAAAATGAAGACGTGAAAATCGATACATACCGTGCGAGTGGTGCAGGTGGTCAGCACGTTAACATGACTGATTCAGCTGTCCGTTTAACGCATTTACCAACTGGCATCGTCGTAACTTGTCAAGATGAAAAATCACAAATTAAAAACCGTGAAAAAGCATTTAAAGTATTGCGCGCGCGCCTTTATGATAAATACCAAGAAGAAGCGAAAGCGGAATACGATCAAAATAGAAAATCTGCGGTAGGTACAGGGGACCGTTCAGAACGTATTCGTACGTACAACTTCCCACAAAATCGTGTGACAGATCACCGAATTGGTTTAACGATTCAAAAGTTAGATCAAATTATAGATGGTCATCTAGAAGAAGTAATTGATACATTAATTATGGAAGATCAGGCACAACGTCTAGAGGGCTTGAATCAATAATGTCTGAACAAATTTATAAGGCCCAGCAACGGGCTTTTTCTTTATTAGAAGAAAAAGGTTTAGACAGTGGTAGCGTACGTATTTTATTAGAACATGTCACGGGATTTAGTTACCCACAATTATTAGCAAATATGCAAGAAACTTTAACAGAAGAACAGTCGACGATGTTTTGGGATAAAATGCAGGTTTTGCAAACGGGCATGCCTATTCAATATATTACCGGAGAAGAACAGTTTTATGGTCGAACATTTAAAGTGTCTGAATCGGTTTTAATTCCAAGACCAGAAACAGAAGAATTAATTTTGGAAGCGACGAAACGAATCCCACGTATTTTTTCGAATCCGCAATTGAAGTTTGCTGATATTGGAACTGGTAGCGGTGCAATTGCTGTAACGATGAAGCTGGAAGTGCCAGAACTAAATGTGACAGCTACAGATTTAAGTGAAGATGCGCTACTCATTGCACGAGAAAATGCAGCAAGATTGCAAGCGGATGTTACCTTTTTACAAGGTGATTTAGCCGAACCATTGAACGATGAAAAATGGGATGTCGTGTTATCGAATCCACCTTATATTGCGAATGAGGAAGCGGCTCTCATGCATCAAACTGTGCTCGATTATGAACCGCATCTTGCCCTTTTTGCAGAAGAAGATGGTTTATATTGTTACCGTAAACTAGCGGAACAATTACCAACTATGATGAAAACACCAGCTTTAATTGGTTTAGAAATAGGTTATTTACAAGGACCAGCTGTAAAAATGCTTTTTGAACAAGCTTTTCCACAAGCTAAAGTTGAAATTGTAAAAGATATTAACGGTAAAGATCGTATGGTATTTTGTGAAATACTAGATTGCTAATTTTATTTGTATAAATGAACATCCTCTTGGCAATGATAATTTCAGGAGGGGATGAAGATGTTACAAGATTACACATATACGAAAAACACACATATTATTACAACATTCATAGAATTTAGTTTGGTTCTTATTATTTTTCAATTAATTTTATATATGTTTTCAAGTCCAGTAGTGGATGAAACTGTGCAATTTCGTCTGATTGCACATTCTAATACAGTCGAAGACCAGTTTGAAAAGCAGCTTATCGCGGATCAATTGGCACCAATGATCCAAGAAGTTTACCAATCATCTGCAACTTCTGAGCAAATAGATGAGCGATTTCAAGTCTCTACGACTGATTTTTTACAAACAGCACAAATGATTGTGCCAAATCGAAATATTACTTTTGAAAGACAAGCAGCACGAATTCCGGCAAAGAGAAATGGTGTTTTCATTCAACCAGAAGGCGTATATGAAGCGTATGTGATGAAAATTGGACAGGCGAGAGGAGATAATTGGTGGTGTGCACTATTTTCCAATGTCTGTTTTCCGAAAGAGGAAGTACAAGAGATTGAAGAATCTGAAGACGTAACTTTTTTTCTTTGGGAGTGGATAAAAAGCTTATTTTGATTAACTTATAAACAAGTTATTGTGGATAAGTTTTTGAGAGCGTGAATGTAAGGAGTTGAAAGTATGGAAACAAAAGTAATTAAAGTGGATAACTCTGTGGATAATGATGATAACTATCAACAAGTTGTGGATACATTAAAAAGTGGTGAAGTCGTTGCTTTTCCAACTGAAACGGTTTACGGGCTCGGTGCAATCGCAACAAACGTTGATGCTGTAGCGAAAATCTATGAAGCGAAAGGCCGCCCGTCTGATAATCCGTTAATTATCCACATCGGCACAACAGGAGAAGTGAAAACTTATGCACAATCGATTTCTGTGGATGCAGAAGAATTAATGGAGGCATTTTGGCCAGGTCCATTAACACTTGTATTTGAACAACGTCCTGATAGTGAAATTGCTGAAAATGCAGTTCCTGGTATGAAGTCAATTGGGCTCCGTATGCCCAATCATCCTGTTGCCTTGAAAATTCTCCAATTATTAAAGCAACCTGTCGCTGCACCAAGTGCGAATCGAAGTGGAAAACCGAGCCCGACAGCTGCGAGTCATGTTTATAAAGACTTAAAAGGACATATCCCATTAATTATTGACGGGGGGCAAACGGGAGTTGGTTTGGAATCGACAGTGTTAGATATGACAACGACTCCACCAACAATTTTACGTCCAGGTGGCATTACGAAAGAAATGTTGCAATCAGTAATCGGTCCAGTTGCTGAAGTAAATGCTCATGTAGAAGTTACAGAAACACCGAGGGCACCAGGCATGAAATATGCACATTATGCCCCGGAAGCGCCACTTTACATAGTTCAAGCTGAAGCTAAAATAATTGAACATGCAATTAAGAAAATTCACGCTGGTGGAAAAAAAGTAGCTGTCATTGGTCCAAAAGAATATGAACAGTCCATCTCTGACTGGTATTTTTCAATCGGGTGTGCACAGCAAATTGATGAACTGGCGATGAATTTGTATGATGCGTTAAGAAAATGTGATAATACAGATGCGGATCTTATTTTAGCAGTTGAAACGACTACGGATGCTGTAGGTGCAGCATTTATGAACCGTTTATTAAAAGCTGCAGAAAATCGTTATTTCCCAGTTTAATGAAAATAAAATAGAATCGTATATGTCAAAACCTCTCTACATACAATGGAAGAACAATTGTAGGTAAGGAGGTTTTATTTTTGCAAGAAATTATCGTTGCCGCAATTACAACGATTGATATATTTATTATTTACTTGGTCGTTCAGTATAAAGGAAGTCGTTTGTTATTAGCGTTATGGACAGCGTTTTTAAATATATTAATCCCGTTTACAGGATTTTTTCTAGGAGAAATTTCCCTCTTTCTTTTCCATCAATGGACAGAAATGCTCTCAGGTTTCTTGCTTAGTTTGATAGGCTTATATATGTTGTTGGAAAAGGTCGAAAATGAGCGCCCTCTTTTCCAGATACCTCCTATAATATTAGCATTTTTAGTTAGTATTGATGCTTTTTCTGTCAGTTTTACGCTTGGCATGATGCAGTTTAATCGGACACTTTTTATGATTGCTTCAGGTTTCTTCGCTTTTGTGATTTCGTGGGTTGCTTTATCATTTCAACGCCAACTTTATTTCATTCGTGGGAAGTGGATTAGTCGTTTAGGTGGAGCTTTATTATTGATTATAGGCATTTACTCACTATTGAATTAAGAAAATCATTTCTTTTTTTATGTAAATAAGCTATGCTAGTAAGAGGTGATAAAATGAAAATCTTATTCGTTTGTACAGGAAATACATGTAGAAGTCCGATGGCAGAAGCAATTTTACAATCGAAACAAAATGGCGTGAGTGAGGTGCGTTCAGCAGGCATTCATACGGTGGATGGTTTACCGATTTCAAGACACGCGCAATCTATATTACAAGATTTGGAGATTCCTTATTCAGAAACTTCTAAATTGATAGATTCGAAAGACGTAGCATGGGCTGAATATATTTTGACGATGACAGCTAATCATCAGGATTTATTACGACAATCATTTCCTGCAGAAAGCCATAAAATACATACATTGAAAGGTTTGATCGATGAAAGTGAGGCAGGCGATGTTATTGATCCTTACGGAGGGGATTTATCCGTCTACAAAAAAACATTCACTGAATTAGAGCAATTGATTGAAAAACTACAAGTACAATTATATGGAGGATGAACAAATGGTTAGAAGTCGTAAAAAAAGTGGTTTGCGAAAAAAGCTCGTCATCTTCGTAACAGTTTTAGCCTTTGTTACGTATACAACGAGTGCATTGTTTATTAACATTGTACAACCTTATTTCTTTCCGCAAGTAGAGTCATTTTGGTTTGCAATCATCACTTTTGGTTTAGGAATTATATGGTCGGCGATTTTAGCAGCATTATTTAGTGTTGTGCTAACAAGACCTTTACAAAACTTGGAAGCAGCAGCGATTGAAGTAGCTGAAGGGAAGATTGGCGTAGATATCGAAATGCCAAAAACTTCTGATGAGATTCGTTCGGTAGCAGAAGCATTCCAGCAAATGGTAGTTAACTTACGCAGTGTAGTCGGAGAAATCGAATCGAATTTTGAAAAAACAGCGTCGATGATTGATCATTTATCTGATGATGCACAAACAGCGTCTTCTCAAGCGGATGTCGTTACGACGACGATTCAAGAAATTTCGTCGGGAGCAGAAGCATCAGCTATGGCGATTCAAACGTCTGCGGAGGCGATGGAAGAGATTCGTGAATTAGCCGCAGAAGTGAATGATCGAGCACAGCAATCATCTGAACAATCTAATGATATGTTGGCAGAGTTAGGTCAGACGATGCAAGTATTTGAAACGCTAGTATCGGGAATTGAAGGAATGGCGCAACAAAGTGAGCGTTTATTAGAAACGATTCGTCAATTGGATACGAATGCAAATGAAATAGGTGAAATTGTACAAGTCGTGGGGAACATTGCTAAACAAACCAATTTATTAGCATTGAACGCTTCCATTGAAGCGGCACGTGCTGGAGAACATGGTTCAGGTTTTGCAGTAGTTGCTGAAGAAGTACGCGTTTTAGCAGATGAAAGTGCTGATGCTGTACAAAATATCACAAGTTTAGTCACAGCGATTCAATCAGATGTAACAGAAGTCGTAACAGCTATCGAAGACCAAGTGCAAGTTGCCCAAAACGAAGTGGAAGCGGCAACGAAAACGAGCGAGAGTGTTGAAGCGATGACCGCTACTGTCACCGTAATGGCTAATTCGGTATCTGAAATTACAAAGTTTGTGGATCACCAATTACAAGGAATTGAAAGCACAGCACGTCAAACGCAAGAAGTCGCAGCATTAGCGGAAGAAGCATCTGCTAGCGCACAAGAAGTTCGTGCGACGACTGAAGAGCAAGCTTATTCCATAGCACAAGTCGAGGAAATGGCTCGTCAACTAAAAGAGCAATCAGAACGTTTATATGATGTGATTAACCACTTCGAAAAATAATTGATTGCAGGTTCATCCATATGTGAATGAAATAAAGCAAAACTCAGGGACGCCATTTTAGTGGACGTTTCCTGAGTTTTTGCGTTGGGTGTTGTGGGACGGGTCGTTGTTTTTGGGAGAGAAGGAGAGGCGAGGGGATTTGTTTTCTAGGTGGGGATGTTTCGCTTTTTAGGTTTGCGCGTTTTCGTTCCAGGTTGAGTCGTTTGCTTTCCAAGTAGTGCAGTTTTCGTTCAAGGTTGAGTTGTTTTCTTTCTAAGTTAGTGCATTTTCGTTCCAGGTTGAGTCGTTTGCTTTCCAAGTTGGTGCATTTTCTTTCCAGGTTGAGCCGTTTGCTTTCCAAGTTGTGCAGTTTTCGTTCCAGGTTGAGTTGCTTTCTTTCTAGGTTGGATTTGCTTTCCAAGTTGGTGCATTTTCTTTCTAGGTTAGATTTTCTTTCCAAGTTAGTGCATTTTCTTTCTAGGTTGATCCGTTTGTTTTCCAAGTACCCCTACCTACCTTCCAAGTCGAGCCACTTTCATCCTAAGTTCATAAAACTTCCTCCCCAAGCCATCCGCTTCTATATAAAAAGCTTTAATTGGTTGGTTTTCAGCAGCTAAATGCAAGTAACTAAAAAGCGTGCTATAAGTTCAATGTGATTTTTGATTTTTAATATCGGTTGAAATCTTTCACGGTGCAAATACGCTTCTTTAAAAGAAATTGATTCTCTGGTCGTTCACTGAATTTATATAGGTGAGTGATTAAGTTCAGTGCCGTACATTAAGAAAATCCAACATTGAAGAAGGTGATTCATTGTTCACGCCGCGATGATTTGTCCTTCATACAAAGTGCTTGTCATTTCGAGATTGTTGAATTCAGTGGCTTTGTAAATCTTTCACCTTCTCGCTGAATTAATCTGACGTTGTAAAACATTTGATTGAAACATTATAGGACGTCGTTTGGCAAGGCGTTGCGTTTCAAAGGAGTAAATACTCTGAAAAAACTGTCGAATGTGTTCAAAGACTGTTTTTTTACTGTAGATAATGATAGAATGAAGGGGAATAAATTATGAAAGAAGGCCATACAATGAAAATTGCAATCTCTTCAGATCACGGTGGAAACCGTTTGCGCGGAGAAATTATTCAATTATTAGAAGAACGCGGGTTACAATATACGGATTTCGGACCAAAAAATGACGACTCAGTAGATTATCCTGATTATGCAGCACCAGTTAGTAACGGCGTAGCGAATGGAGAATTTGATCGTGGAATTTTAATTTGCGGAACAGGAATCGGTATGTCAATTGCCGCGAATAAAGTAAATGGCATTCGTTGTGCACTTGTTCATGACGTATTTAGTGCAAAAGCGACGCGTGAACATAATAATACGAATGTGCTAGCGATGGGAGAACGTGTCATTGGAGCTGGATTGGCAAGAGAAATCGTTGCGACATGGCTAGATACTGAATTCGAAGGCGGACGTCACATGCGCCGAGTAGAAAAGTTACAAGCTTTAGAAAAGTAATGGGATAAGGAGGGATTGAATGAGCAGAGAAGAATCATTGCAACTTCAATTAGAAAAGTTGTTATCAGAATTGGCAGAACAAACGACGTTTGAACGTGGTGAGTTTTTTGTCATCGGTTGCTCTACTTCCGAAGTCGCAGGAAAGCGCATTGGTACTGCAGGTGCGTTTGAAATTGGAGAATGCTTGTATGAACCGTTGAAAACGTTTGCCGATAAGTATGGTTTATACTTGGCGTTTCAAGGTTGTGAACATATTAATCGAGCGTTAACGATTGAGAAAGAAGCAGCCAAATATCATAAACTAGAAGAAGTACGTGTAGTGCCAACTGTCAATGCAGGTGGTTCTATGTCCTCCTATGCTTATTCGCGTATGCAACAGCCAGTTGTAGTAGAAGAATTGCGTGCTGTAGCAGGCATCGACATTGGACAAACTTTAATAGGTATGCACTTAAAAAGAGTTGCCGTTCCGGTGAGAACGTCCATTTCAAAAGTTGGTAAAGCAGTCGTGACCATTGCAACGACACGACCAAAGTTAATTGGTGGTGCACGTGCAATTTACGAAATAGATTATAAAGATGGTAAAGGGGAATGAGTAATGGAGCAGGTAAAAATTAAAGAACTTTCAGCAGAATTAAACAATGTGAAAGAATCAGACGCAGCGATTTACGAAGCAATTATGGCGGAAAAACAACGTCAACAATCAAATATCGAATTAATCGCATCTGAAAACTTTGTTACAGAAGCAGTGATGGAAGCACAAGGTTCAGTATTAACGAATAAATATGCTGAAGGTTACCCAGGTCGTCGTTACTACGGTGGTTGTGAGCATGTCGATGTTGTTGAGAATATTGCAAGAGACCGCCTAAAAGAAATCTTTGGTGCGGAATATGCAAACGTTCAACCACACTCTGGCGCACAAGCGAATATGGCTGTTTACTTCACAGTGCTAAAGCCAGGTGATACAGTACTTGGGATGAATTTATCACATGGTGGTCACTTAACACATGGTAGTCCAGTAAACTTCTCAGGCGAACTGTATAATTTCGTAGACTACGGTGTGACAAAAGAAGACGAAGTGATCGATTATGAAGACGTGCGTCAAAAAGCATTAGAACATAAACCGAAAATGATCGTTGCAGGTGCAAGTGCATACCCACGCGAAATCGATTTTGCGAAATTCCGTGAAATTGCTGACGAAGTAGGGGCATATTTATTCGTCGATATGGCACATATTGCTGGACTAGTTGCAGTTGGTGAACATCCAAACCCAGTTCCACATGCACATTTCGTAACATCAACAACACATAAAACATTACGCGGGCCACGTGGTGGTCTCATTTTAACGACAGAAGAATTTGGTCGTAAAATTGATAAAAACATTTTCCCTGGTATTCAAGGCGGTCCATTAATGCACGTAATTGCTGCAAAAGCAGTTGCATTTGGTGAAGCTCAACAACCAGAATTTAAAACATATATCCAACAAGTAAAAACGAATGCAAAAGTATTAGCTGAAGCATTAATCTCAGAAGGTGTGGACATCGTATCAGGTGGTACGGACAACCATTTAGTGTTGTTAAACCTTCGTTCACTAGGCATTACAGGTAAAATTGCTGAAGAAGTATTAGATGAAGTTGGCATTACAGTGAATAAAAATACAATTCCATTCGATACAGAAGGTCCATTCGTTACATCAGGTGTACGTATTGGGACACCTGCAGTTACTTCTAGAGGATTTAAAGAAGAAGAAATGAAAGAAATTGCTTCAATCATTGGTTCACTTCTGAAAAATCATGAAGACGAAGCTGTGAAGAAAGAAGCTGCTGAGCGCGTTAAAGCACTAACAGATCATTTCCCGTTATACCAATAAAAAAACTGACAAAACGACTTTCCAATTACGGAGAGTCGTTTTTTGTAGGTGTTGTTTCTGAAGCGAGTAGTTTTAAACTTCCAGTGCCGAACGGCGAATAAATCTCTCGAGTGATTGAATCATCTCTTTGAACGACGAATTAAATTTTTGAGCGGCGAATTATTGTCATGAATGGTTGAATCATTTCTCTGAACGGCGAATTAATTTCTTGAACGATCGAATCTTTCCGCTGAACGACGAATCCACTTCCAACCACTTATCTATTTCGATAATAACGATGAAATTGGGGGCATTTAGCTGATGAAAACTCACTAGCTAATCACGTCTTGCTAAGCGAGTATTCCTGAACGACGAATTAAATTTTTAGGAAGTAAATCGTTTTTACTATTGACCGCATCCTACGCACGAACGATCGAATCCATTCGCATGATGAACTAAATTCCTTTCCCTGATTTCTATGAGAACCTTTAAAATGACAACAAACATCAAACAATTTTGTTACAAAATGTTATTGGGAAGTGCTAGTTACTTTGAATTCTGATATAATTAACGAGATATTTTAAAAGGAGCGAAAACAATGCCGAAAATTCAAGTATTAGATCATCCGTTAATTCAACATAAATTAACATATATTCGTGATATTAAAACGGGAACGAAAGAATTCCGTGAGTTAGTTGACGAAATTGCGACATTAATGGCTTACGAAATTACACGTGAACTACCGTTAACAGAAGTAGAAATTGAAACTCCAATCGGTAAAGGAACGTCAAATGTATTAGCAGGAAAAAAATTAGGGATTGTTCCAATTTTACGTGCAGGCTTGGGAATGGTTGAAGGTATTTTAAACTTAATTCCAGCTGCAAAAGTAGGGCATGTTGGCTTATACCGTGATCCAGAAACATTAGAACCAGTAGAATATTATGTAAAGTTACCAAATGATGTTTCAGAGCGTGACTTAATTTTAGTAGACCCAATGTTAGCAACAGGCGGTTCAGCAATCGAAGCTGTGAACTCATTGAAAAAACGTGGTGCGAAAAGCATTCGTTTCATGTGTTTAGTTGCTGCACCAGAAGGCGTGAAAGCAATGACAGACGCACATCCTGATGTGGATATTTACATCGCGGCATTAGATGAAAAGTTAAATGAAGATGGCTATATTGTCCCGGGTCTAGGAGATGCAGGCGACCGATTATTTGGAACGAAATAAAAGGAGAGAGTCAATTGGCAAAAAAATGGAAAGTAATGACGATTTTTGGTACACGACCAGAAGCGATTAAAATGGCACCACTTGTACTAGAATTGAACAAACATCAAGAAGACATCGACTCAATTGTAACTGTAACGGCGCAACACCGTGAAATGTTAGATCAAGTATTAGCAACTTTCGAGATTACACCCAATTATGATTTGAACATTATGAAAGACCGTCAAACATTAGTGGATGTTGCAACAAGAGGGTTAGAAGGACTCGACGCAATCATGAAAGAAGCACAACCGGATATCGTGTTAGTGCACGGTGATACGGCGACAACTTTCATTGGTAGCTTAGCGGCATTTTACAATAAAATTGCAGTAGGACATGTTGAAGCGGGTCTTCGTACTTGGGATAAATATTCGCCTTATCCAGAAGAGATGAACCGTCAATTAACAGGTGTACTCGCAGATTTACACTTCTCACCTACGGACAAATCAGCGCAAAACTTGATTAACGAAGGTAAAGATGAAAAAACAATTGTCATTACTGGAAACACTGCAATTGATGCGCTTCAAACGACAGTACGCAAATCATATACACATCCGGTACTAGAAAGTCTTGGAGATGATAAGTTAATTCTTTTAACAGCACATCGCCGCGAGAACTTAGGAGAACCGATGCGTCATATGTTCAATGCGATCAATCGTTTACTGGAAAAACATGACGATATTCAAGTCGTTTATCCAGTACATATGAATCCGGTCGTTCGTGAACTAGCGAATGAAATTTTGGGCAATAATCCGCGTGTTCAATTAATAGAACCATTAGAAGTAGTGGACTTCCATAACTTTGCAGCGGCATCTCATATTATTTTGACAGATTCAGGCGGAATTCAAGAAGAGGCACCATCTCTTGGAAAACCAGTGATCGTCTTACGCGATACAACTGAACGTCCAGAAGGTATCGAAGCGGGCACGTTAAAACTAGCGGGCACAGATGAAGATACGATATTCAACTTGACGGATGAATTACTAACCGATCAAGCAGCTTATGACAAAATGGCAAAAGCATCTAACCCTTATGGGGATGGACAAGCTTCACGCCGCATTGTCGAAGCATTAAAAGCGTATTTAAAACAACAAGCGTAAAATCTATTACGAAATTCTTTTTATGCAAAAATGTCAAGACCAATCAGAAGTTTTCTCATACTTTTTGATTGGTCTTTCTAAATTTGTCGGATGTTTGACAATAATGTTTGAAAAAGAAAAAATATGTTAGAATCAATTGACATCATTTTTTGGCTACTGTATGATTACAAAGGGTAAGAATGATAGCTGTTTCATACATAAGAAACATTTTTTATGGAAAACATAGATAAAATATCATTTTTTACCGAACGCTTGATGTGCAATAGGTGTGAAAGTATTGTTTTTAGATGAGTATTTTAAAAAAGGTTACTATTTTTTGAAGTACTTTTTTTATTATCAATAGAAGGCAGTTTAATTGCATTGTAAATTCATATGACGTAATTAAATGATTCCCTTTTAATACGCCTAAAAGCTCTATCAAAACGGCAGTTCATTCGCAACTTAGACAGGTTCCAACCTCTTTCGGAGTCTTCGCCGGTTAGAAGGCTGGACAGCGAAGCGGGAACCACCCCGCACATCCTTTGAACAAGCGTTTTACCCACAAATTCCAGAAATAATTGTACAGGAGAATAGATGCTGATGGAAACTTTGCAGGAAGCCCATTTAAAACAACGAAGAATGATGTATATAATACTCGCTTTGTTTGTATTGGGATGGGGTTTTACTGAATGGAAAACCATATTTGCTGGACTGATTCTCGGATCACTATTCGGTTTGTATAACTTCTGGATACTCGTCCGTAAAGCAAGTCGTTACGAACAAGCCATTGCGGAAGGGAAAAAACGCATCTCATTAGGCAGTGCATTGCGTTTCGCATCTGGTATCGCAGCGGTAGCAATTGCGATGACAAGACCAGATCAGTTCGACCTGATCAGTACGGTAATTGGCTTTGTCATTCCGTACGTGCTCTTTTTAACAGAGCGGATCATTTACCACGTAAGACAGCAGTGAAGATTTTTCGAGATTGAAAAAAGATTTGCTGCGATTACGCAGAAAGTGACAATTTAAGTCACAAAGCAATTTTGAAAAATCGAATTCCGAATGATTGAGGAGGTGAACGAATCATGGGCCACGAAAATCCTACATTTACGATTATAGGAATCACATTCAACTGGTCAAACATTATGATGCTTACCATCACATGTTTAATTGTATTTTTAATCGCAATCGCTGCAACACGTAACTTGCAGTTGAAACCGACAGGAATGCAAAACTTCTTTGAATGGGTCATGGATTTCGTTAAGGGAATTATCAAGAGTAATATGGACTGGAAAACAGGTGGTCGATTCCACATTTTAGGAATCACACTTATATTATTCCTGTTCGTAGCGAACGTACTCGGATTACCAGCGGCAGTCGTTGTAAACCACGAATTATGGTGGAAATCACCAACAGCTGATCCAATGGTAACGATGTCGTTGTCAGTAATGGTGTTAGTATTAACTCATTACTACGGTGTCAAGATGAGAGGTATGGCGGGGTATGGTAAAACTTTTACACAACCATTCGCATTCTTACTACCGATTAACTTAATTTCGGAGTTTGCAAGTACAATCACACTTGGCTTACGTCTTTACGGTAACATTTACGCTGGTGAAGTATTAATCGGCTTAATCGCTGCATTAGGTGCTTCAAGTGTCTTCGGATTATTCGGAGCTGTCATTCCAGGTATCGCTTGGATGGGCTTCTCTATCTTCGTAGGTGCAATCCAGTCATTTATTTTCGTTATGTTAACTATGGTCTATATTTCTAATAAAGTAAGTATGGACTAGTAAACATATATAGCCTAAAATTAGCAAGACAAAACAAATATTAACATTATTAGGAGGAAACAATACTATGGTAGGTTCAGTAGGTCTATTAGCAGCAGCAATCGCAGTTGGTTTAGGAGCACTTGGTGCAGGTTTAGGTGCAGGTTTAGTTGTTTCAAGAACACAAGAAGGAATCGCGCGTCAACCAGAAGCTCGTGGTGTATTACAAACGAACATGTTCGTTGGGGTAGCACTAGTTGAGGTTGTTCCGATCATCGCAGCTGTTATTGCGTTCATCGTTATGAACCAATAATAATAAGAAACAAAAAGAGGAGTTCTTAGTTAATTCCTCTTTTTAACAAAATGGCGAAGAATCTTTATAAATTCCTCGCCATTCCTTTGTAAGGAAACCATTTCTTCGATTAAGAACGTATTCGTACAATCTGAAAAAAGGTAAACTACATGCGGTTGACCTTGAAGAACATCGTATTGTAGCATGTTTGAAAATAAACTTATGTTTCAATAATAATAGAAATACAATCCACATAGAGAAGAGTTATGAACTCTTGAAGGGAGTGAAACAATCGTGTTTTTGGATACCTTCCACCTGTTAACGACAAATGCTACGGCAGCAGGTTTTTTGGACAATTTGAACACTGAAAAGTTAAACTTGGGAGATATTATCGTAACGGTTACGTTATTCTTAATTCTCTTAGCTTTATTAAAGAAATTCGCATGGGGTCCACTTATGGGTGTTATGGATCAACGTGCTGAAATGATTGCAAATGAAATTGAACAAGCTGAAAAGAGCCGCATTGAATCTAAAGAAATGTTAGAAGAACAACGCGCACTTTTAAAAGAAGCTCAAACGAATGCGCAAGCGATTGTTGAAAGTGCTCGTGAACAAGGTGAAAACCAACGAGAAGAAATCGTTAAGGCAGCTCGTAATGAAGTTGCACGCATGAAAGAAGCAGCTCAACTTGAAATTGCTTCTGAACGTGAAAAAGCTATCCAAGCAGTTCGTGAAGAATTCGTATCTCTCTCTGTTCTTGCAGCGTCTAAAGTACTTGGCAAACAAGTTTCTGAAGAAGATAACCGTGCATTGATCGAGGAGACGATTGCGAAAGCAGGCGATCAGCAATGAGTAATTCAATCGTAGCTAATCGTTATGCTCTCGCATTATTTAAAGCAGCACAAGCTAAAGGTGAAGTTGAAGCTGTTCAACAACAACTTTTAGAAATTAAAAAAATCTTTGTAGAAAGCGCGGAGTTAAAAGTATTACTTGAAACACCACGTCTTTCAAACACAAAGAAAAAAGAGCTATTAAGTCAATTGCTAAACGGTGCAAACCAACTGATCTTAAACACAGTTTATGTGTTATTAGATAAAAAGCGTATGGATGAAATCATCAACTTAGTTGACGAATACATCATTGTTGCAAACGATGCAGCAGGTATTGCAGACGCAAAAGTATATTCGACTCAAGCACTTACAGCGGACGAAGAAGCTTCGATTTCAACAGCATTCGCAGCTAAGGTTGGCAAACAATCACTTCGTATCGAAAATATCATTGATGAAAGCCTAATCGGTGGGGTCCGTGTACAAATCGGAAACCGTATCTTTGATAGCAGTTTAAGCGGTAAATTAAACCGTCTGAAAAAAGATCTAATCAGATCATAAATTTGAAATTTTGAGGGGTGACCTATACATGAGCATCAAAGCTGAAGAAATCAGCGTTCTATTAAAAAAGCAGATTGAGAACTATCAATCTGAAATGGAAGTTAGCGACGTTGGTACAGTTATCACAGTAGGTGACGGTATCGCACGTGCTCATGGTCTTGACAACGTCATGGCTGGTGAACTTTTAGAGTTCTCTAACGGCGTGATGGGTATGGCTCAAAACCTTGAGTCTAATAACGTAGGTATCGTTATCCTTGGACCATATACAGACATTAAAGAAGGCGACGAAGTTCGTCGTACAGGCCGTATCATGGAAGTTCCAGTTGGTGAACAACTAATCGGTCGTGTTGTAAACCCACTTGGTCTACCAGTTGATGGTTTAGGACCAATTGAAACAACAAAAACTCGCCCAATCGAGAGCCCAGCTCAAGGTGTAATGGCGCGTAAATCAGTTCACGAACCACTTCAAACTGGTATTAAAGCAATTGACGCTTTAGTTCCAATCGGACGTGGACAACGTGAATTAATTATCGGTGACCGTCAAACTGGTAAAACAACAGTTGCAATTGACACGATCCTTAACCAAAAGAACGAAGATATGATTTGTATTTACGTTGCAATCGGTCAAAAAGAATCTACAGTTCGTGGCGTAGTTGAAACATTACGTAAACACGGTGCTTTAGATTACACAATCGTTGTAACAGCATCATCTTCAGAACCAGCTCCATTATTATACTTAGCGCCATATGCTGGTATTACAATGGCAGAAGAGTTCATGTTCGATGGTAAACATGTACTAATCGTATATGATGACTTATCTAAACAAGCAGCGGCTTACCGTGAGCTTTCACTATTACTTCGTCGTCCTCCAGGGCGTGAAGCATACCCAGGAGACGTTTTCTACCTACACTCTCGTTTACTAGAGCGTGCAGCGAAATTAAACGATTCTTTAGGTGGCGGTTCAATCACTGCATTACCATTCGTTGAAACACAAGCAGGAGACATCTCAGCTTATATCCCAACGAACGTAATCTCAATCACTGACGGACAGATTTTCTTACAATCTGACTTATTCTTCTCAGGTGTACGTCCAGCAATCAACGCTGGTTTATCTGTATCACGTGTTGGTGGTTCAGCGCAAATTAAGGCAATGAAAAAAGTTGCGGGTACACTTCGTCTAGACCTAGCAGCATACCGTGAGTTAGAGTCATTCTCTCAATTCGGTTCTGACCTAGACAAAGCTACACAAGCTAAACTTGACCGTGGTGTACGTACTGTTGAAATCTTAAAACAAGATTTAAACAAACCAGTACCTGTTGAAATTCAAGTTGTTGCTCTTTATTCATTAACTCGTGGTTATTTAGATGATATTCCAGTAGTAGACGTATTACGTTTCGAATCTGAAATTGCAACTTGGTTAGAATCAAACCACACGAATATTTTAGAAACAATTCGTACGAAAAAAGACCTTCCATCTGATGATGAAATGGCTGCAGCAATCAACGAATTCAAAAAGACTTTCGCTAAATCTGAGTAATCTTACAAAGTAAAAGTATCGATTTGGCTTGAGAGCTGGTACTTCAAAATAGATTCAGAAGAAACGAATTATGACTTCTAAAATATAAAGGTGGTGAAATACCAATGGTATCATTACGCGAAATTGAAACACGTATTAACTCAACGAAGAAAACGAGTCAAATTACAAAAGCGATGCAAATGGTATCTGCTTCTAAGATGAACCGTGCGGAACAAAACGCGAAAGCATTCGTTCCTTACATGGAAAAAGTTCAAGAAGTTGCTGCTGCAATTGCAAGTGGCACAGATGCATCTCATCCGATGTTAGAAAGCCGTCCTGTTAAAAAGACTGCATACATCGTCATTTCATCGGACCGTGGACTTTGTGGAGGCTACAATGCGAACATCATTCGTAAAGTGAGGAATACAATCGATGAGCGCCATAGCTCATTAGATGATGTTGTTATTTTTGCAGTTGGACGTAAAGGCTATGAATACTTCTCAAAGCGTGGTTACAACGTTATTGACAGTGTGCTAGGCGTTTCCGATCACCCAACATTCGCAGAAATTAACGATATCGCAAGTAAAGCTGTTGGTATGTTCACAGATGGTACGTATGATGAACTTTATATGTACTATACACATTATGAAAGTGCGATTACGCATATCGTAACAGAGAAGAAAGTACTACCATTAACAGATATTGCATCAGAAGAAACAGAAATGTCATCTTATGAATTCGAACCATCTGATGAAGCAATTCTTAAAGTATTACTTCCACAGTATGCAGAAAGCTTAATTTTCGGTGCTTTATTAGACAGTAAAGCAAGTGAACATGCTTCAAGTATGACAGCAATGAAAAATGCAACTGACAATGCTTCTGAATTAATTGATTCATTAACGCTTCAATTTAACCGCGCACGTCAAGCTGCAATTACACAAGAAATTACAGAAATTATCGGTGGGGTAGCAGCACTCGAATAATTCGAGATGCTCCCTATCTTATATACGAATCAGACGAGCTTCAAAATTCGTCCAATAATCTTTTAAACGGGATATCGTAAGACAGGAGGAAAAAACATGAACAAAGGACATGTTCTTCAAGTAATGGGTCCGGTTGTAGACGTTAAGTTTGAAAATGGTCAACTACCTGAGATCTACAACGCTTTAACAGTAGAAATCGAACGTCCAAATGCTGCACCAGAAGTATTAACACTTGAAGTAGCACTGCACTTAGGTGACGATGCAGTTCGTACAATTGCAATGTCTTCAACAGATGGCTTACAACGTGGATCTGATGTTACAGACCAAGGGCAAGCAATTTCTGTACCAGTTGGTGACGTAACTTTAGGACGTGTATTTAACGTACTTGGTGAAGTTATTGACGAAAGAGATGAAATTCCAGCAACAGAACAACGCGATCCAATTCACCGTGAAGCACCAAAGTTTGATGAATTATCAACAGAAGTTGAAATTCTTGAAACAGGAATCAAAGTAGTAGACTTATTAGCACCATATATTAAAGGTGGTAAAATCGGTCTATTCGGTGGTGCCGGTGTTGGTAAAACAGTTTTAATCCAAGAATTAATTAACAACATTGCTCAAGAGCATGGTGGTATTTCGGTATTTGCTGGTGTTGGAGAGCGTACACGTGAAGGTAACGACTTATACTGGGAAATGACAGATTCTGGCGTTATCAGTAAAACAGCAATGGTATTCGGTCAAATGAACGAGCCACCTGGAGCACGTATGCGTGTTGCATTAACAGGCTTAACAATGGCTGAACATTTCCGTGATGAGCAAGGACAAGACGTTCTTTTATTCATCGATAACATTTTCCGTTATACACAAGCAGGTTCTGAAGTATCAGCACTTCTTGGACGTATGCCATCAGCAGTTGGTTACCAACCAACATTAGCGACTGAGATGGGGCAACTTCAAGAGCGTATTACTTCGACAAATAAAGGTTCTGTTACATCGATCCAAGCGATCTACGTACCGGCGGATGACTACACTGACCCAGCGCCAGCAACAACATTCGCTCACTTAGACGCAACGACAAACTTAGAGCGTAAATTATCTGAAATGGGGATTTACCCTGCGGTTGACCCATTAGCATCTTCTTCACGTGCGTTAAGTGCTGAAATCGTTGGAGAAGAACACTATAGCGTTGCTCGTGAAGTTCAAACAACTTTACAACGTTATGCTGAGCTTCAAGATATTATCGCAATCCTAGGTATGGATGAGTTAAGTGATGAAGATAAACTAGTAGTAGGACGTGCGCGTCGTATTCAGTTCTTTTTATCACAAAACTTCCACGTAGCTGAGCAATTCACTGGTCAAAAAGGTTCTTACGTTCCAGTTGCTGAAACAGTTAAAGGTTTCAAAGAAATTCTCGAAGGTAAATACGACCATCTTCCAGAAGATGCATTCCGTTTAGTTGGACGCATCGAAGAAGTAATCGAGAAAGCAAAAGAAATGGGTGTAGAAGTTTAATTGACATAGCTCAATTGAACTTCATCCCTAAATTGTCAAACAGTCATTGAGGGCTTATGCTTTTAATGACTGCTTGATAAGGGACCAGGAGGGAAAAAATATGAAGACATTACAAGTCAATATCGTCACTCCCGACGGCCCTGTTCTTGAAACGGAAGCGAGTATGGTCATTGCAACGACTGAAGCAGGAGAAATCGGTGTGCTTCCAGGTCACGTTGCGATGGTTGCGCCACTTCAAATTGGTGCGCTTCGTGTGCAAACAAACAATGAAACAAAACTAGTGGCAGTTCACGGTGGTTTCATCGAAGTGCGTCCGGACGTTGTAACAGTGCTTGCAGCAAGCGCGGAAAAAGCTGAGTCAATTGACTTAGCACGTGCTAAAATTGCTGAAAAGCGTGCAAGAGCAAGACTAGAAGCACAGAAAAATGCTGAAGAACATGCCCTTGCAGAGTTAGAACTGAAGCGTGCAATTAACAGAATTCGCGTAGGTGAAGGGAACTTTTAATTTCATGAAGTAAAGAAGTTTCTTCTTACTGAACGAACTTGAGGTTTCGGGGAAAAATCATGGTCAAACATGATTACACAATTAACAATGCGGGCAGGGGAAATCATTCTTCTGTCCGTTTTTATACGAACGAGCCTAAAATGAATAGTCTTTTTAAAAAGGAGCAATGACATGGCCAATATGTTTGGATTCAATCCATTACTCGCTATTCTTTCTCATATATTTTTCATCGGCGTTTCATTTTATGCGTTGCAAGCGATTATGCCTGAAAAAATCATTTGCAAACACCGCGTCTTTCAAGCACAAGTTTTATTTATTTTATTAAGTGTTTTGATTGGTTGGGGCGTATCAAATTTCTTTCTTGAGTTATCCTATTGGGCAGGGAGATTGCCTTATTTATTTGATTAACGAACAAAATGATAGGGATCATCAATTACAATTTACTTGCTATCGCCATTTGTATAGCGATTTTGTTGTATACATGGCGATATCAAGTAAAGTTATAATGAAAAATGTCAGAAAAATAGCACAGAAATCATTTGACTGTGAACTTAAAAACGACTTGATTAAAGAACACAATCCATCAACAAATCATAATATAAGGGTACAGTTGTTAAAAATAGAGCAATACCATGCTTTTCCTTGTGATTTCGCTTGAAAGATTGTACAATAAGAACAGTTTTTTAAATTAAACTGAAAATGAATAAATAGATAAATAAATGAGATGTTGACGTAGATGACAGGGTAAAAATAAAGTCGGAGGGACTATGAATGGATAAAATCATTATTAAGGGTGGTAGAACATTAACAGGGAATGTTCGTGTCGAAGGTGCAAAAAATGCTGTATTACCAGTACTTGCAGCAGCCCTATTAGCTTCAGATTGCAAAAGTATAATTCGTGATGTACCAAACCTTTCGGATGTTGAAACAATTAGTGCTGTATTAAAAAGTTTGAACGTTGATGTGCAATCGAATCCTGAAAAAAATGAAGTAATTATTGATGCGACAGCTCCATTAAACAGCGAAGCACAATTTGAATATGTTCGAAAAATGAGAGCTTCCATTTTAGTAATGGGGCCAATTTTAGCACGCAACGGTTTTGCTCGCGTCGCATTACCTGGCGGTTGTGCAATCGGATCACGTCCGATTGATCAACATTTAAAAGGCTTCGAAGCGATGGGCGCTAAAATTTCATTTGGTCACGGTTATGTAGAGGCTAAAGCAGAAAATGGTCTTCAAGGTGCTAAAATTTACTTGGATTTCCCGAGCGTTGGTGCAACTGAAAATATTATGACGGCAGCAGCACTTGCAAAAGGTACGACGATTATCGAAAATGCTGCGAAAGAACCTGAAATCGTAAACTTAGCGAACTTTATTAATAAAATGGGTGGTAAAGTTGTTGGTGCAGGTACAGATTCTATTCGTATCGAAGGCGTTGAAACTTTAAACGGTGCAGAACATAATATTATACCAGATCGTATTGAGGCTGGTACATTTATGATTGCAGCTGCGATTACAGGCGGCGACGTAATCATTGAGAATGCTGTCCCAGAACATAATGCTGCACTTATTTCGAAGATGAGTGAAATGGGTGTAAACATTTTAGAATTGGATGAAGGAATTCGTGTTTCTGCGGATTATCCATTAAAATCTGTTGATTTAAAAACAATGCCTTATCCAGGCTTCCCAACAGATATGCAATCTCAAATGATGGCATTAATGTTAACAGCAACGGGCACTGGAATTGTGACAGAAACAGTATTCGAAAACCGTTTCATGCACGTAGAAGAATTCCGCCGTATGAATGGTAATATTAAAATTGAAGGACGCTCTGTTGTAATGGATGGTCCATCTAATTTACAAGGTGCTGAAGTAGCCGCTACAGACTTACGTGCAGCAGCCGCTTTAATTCTTGCTGGCCTAGTAGCAGAAGGCATCACACGTGTTACTGAATTAAAACATTTAGATCGTGGTTATGTTGGCTTCCACCAAAAGCTTCAAGCATTAGGAGCAGACATAGAACGTGCTTCTACAGAAGCTGCTGAAAAAGCAATTATTGAAAAAATGTATAGCTAATCAACAATGAAAGATATACTCCCAACAGCATATGGCATACATATATCGTATTGGATTAAGTTATATCTATAATTTTATATCAAACTCAAAAGCTTGTAGTGACATTTGTGCACTACAAGCTTTTTTTGCTTCCTTTCAAGAAATGAACGAGACACCTAGTTTTCAAGAGTAACAATGCTACTTGGCAATACATATAAAAGAAAACCTATAGTTTGCTTATTTTGATCAGCTAAAAGCAATCGTATTAGTTCAGGTTGAAGTAGTAAATGTAGAATGCTTTGTAATTGGAATGATAATCTCTCCACTTGGAATACAAGCGGTTGAACCTGGAATGCATCAGCTCCAACTTGGAACGCAAATGGTTGAACTTGGAATACATTGCCATCGACCTGGAATGCAATTTCGACCTGGAACACATCAGCTCCAACTTGGAATGCAAATGGTTGAACTTGGAATACATTGCCATCGACCTGGAATGTGCAACCCGCCTGACCTAGAATGCATCAGCTCCAACTTGGAACGCATTGTCATCGACCTGGAACGCAATTTCGACCTGGAACACAACTCGTCTGACCTGGAATGCATCAGTTCCAACTTGGAATGCATTTCCGCCGACTTGGAACGCAAATGGTTGAACTTGGAATGCATTGTCATCGACCTGGAACGCAATTTCGACCTGGAACACAACTCGTCTGACCTGGAACGCATCAGCTCCAACCTGGAATGCATTTCCGCCGACCTGGAATGCAAATGGTTGAACTTGGAATGCATTGTCATCGACCTGGAACACAATTTCGACCTAGGAACACAACTCGTCTGACCTGGAATGCATTTCCGCCGACTTAGAACGCAATTCCCACTTGCAAAACTCCTTTCTACCCCAACACTATCGTAACGTAGCTAATTGATTTCGTTAGGAAGCTCTCACATTATTAAAACTTCTTTCCATAGAAACTTTTAGTCATAATTAAAATACCTAGCTTCATACAATGCCATATGAAAACAAATCTACTAATGTTCATCGTTATTCTATTGATTCTTTTTACGGTACCATTTATAGGAAAACCATGGCAAAACAACGAGCAATCTAGTCCTAAAGAAAATGTAACGACTACAGACATATGCCCCGTTGAAATTACTGTGGAAGGAGTGAAGGAACCCGTTGCACTGGAGGAATATGTAAAAGGGGTCGTCTCAGCGGAAATGCCAGTTACTTTTCATTTAGAAGCATTGAAAGCACAAGCACTTGCTGCACGCACATATGCATTGAAGAGGACAAATTATGGACAACAACCCATTGCTAAAGATGTTTCAGCACAAGTATTTAATGTGCTTGAAGAACGTCAAAAGAAATGGGGCGCACAATTTCAAGAATACGAAAAAAAAGTGGAACAAGCTGTAAAAGAGACAGAAGGAAAAGTAGTTTTATATGATAATGAATTGATTACCGCAATGTTTTTTGCAGCATCTAACGGTAAGACTGAAACTGCTAAAAACTTCAGCGGCTCAGACATTCCTTATTTACAAAGTGTAGAAAGTGTTGGAGAAGAGCAAGTGACGAAAAATTATAAAGAACAAAAATCGATTGCATTAGCAGAATGGAATGCATTATTAGGGGTAGACTGGGATGAAGAATCATTTCAGTCCTTACAATTAATTCGCAATCATACAGGAAGAGTACAGTCATTAATTGCGACAAATTACGAGCAAAATGGCAGAGCAATACGTGAGAAATTAGGATTACGTTCAACAGATTTTAATATTGCATTTGACGTCACGAATGAGCAAGTGTTGATTGAAACAGTTGGCTATGGACATGGAGTAGGGATGAGCCAATATGGCGCGGAAGTACTCGCACAACAAGGAAAGACGGCTGAACAGATCATTGCGCATTATTACAAAGATACGATCATCGAGAAGTTTGAAAATCCGCAACAAACATGTTTAAAAACACCTTAATTTGCAAACAATGCAAATGAGGTGATGAAAATGAGAGAGGAAAAAACGAAAAAAACTTCTCCAAGTAATAAGAAAACATGGCTATGGCCAATGATTTATGCTAGTTTAGCTGTCTTTTTCGTCGGTATGGTTTGGGGGTATAGCGCTTATGTTAAAAATAGTTCATCAGACGTAGCGGATTCAACAATGAACAATGAAGGCGGACAAGATGTTGTTATCGAAACAGCTGCACCTACCGAAGTCTTAAAATATCCTTTTGACGAAAAATTATTAGAACAAGTATCCATCTTGCAAAACTTTTATGACCTAGAGGCGGATGATAATTTACGTGATAATGCACTGCTTGTTTTCAATCAAACGTATGAAACGAGTAGTGGTATTTCAATTTCGATTGAGAATGAACCGTTTGAAGTATTGGCGGCTCGCTCTGGGGTTGTCGAGGAAGTCATTACTGATGTCTTTCAAGGCGATGAGGTTGTCGTGAGTCATGCAGATGGTTTAACGACAGTGTACAGCTCTTTAACGAGTGTAGCTGTTAAAAAGGGCGATGAAATAGAACAAGGTACAACATTGGGAAATGCTACTGCGAATGAATGGAATCCAAATGCAGGTACGCATTTACATTTTAAAGTATTAGTAGATGGGGAAGCAGTTAACCCGGCTTCTTATTTAGGGTTTAACTAACTTCTACACTCCCAGATACGTTAAGACTTCAAACTAAGAGCATCGTAAACATTCGTATGTGAAAAAAGCTACTAGTGGAAAAAATTTCTTCTAGTAGCTTTTTCATTTCTTAATTCTGTAATATTTTATGGGGAGAGCGACTCCTCAATCTCAGTTGCAGAATATAAGCTATATAAGTGCAACTTGAAAATTTAGCGAACCTCTGAACGAACGGCGAATAACTTCCGCGAGTGGTCGAATCATTTTCACGAACGGCGAATAACTCCCATGAGTAGTCGAATCATTTTCATGAACGGCGAATAACTTCCACGAGTGGTCGAATCATTTCTATGAACGTCGAATAACTCCCATGAGTAGTCGAATCATTTTCATGAACGGCGAATAACTCCCGTGAGTAGTCGAATCATTTCTGCGAATGTCAAGTAAATCCCACGAAGGTTAAATCTATTTCAAGGAAGCTTCTTATGATTAAGAGTATCTATGCTGCAAGAGCGCCAAGTCCAGTGTTAAAGGCAAAGCTGAACTTATGTAAAAGGTGATTTATACAAAAATAAATGGCCAGCAAGTATTACAGTGAAAACTTATTTCCTGTCGATACTTTCAACTGCAGATAATGCTAACCGTACATAAAGTATCCTCAATTTTCATACAAATAAAGAAAGACCATCGTGAAATCGAAAGGAAGAGGATGTGCACGAGAAAATTAGAGCGCGAAGTTTACATTTAGGACGTTTATTATTGGAAACGAATCTGACAGTACGTGAATTGGCGAAGCTTACTGGCTATTCGAAAAGTACAGTGCATAAAGATTTAACAGAACGCTTACCGAAAGTAGACCAAGGACTTGCACGACAAACGGCTGAAATTTTAGCATATCATAAAGCCATTAGACATTTGCGCGGTGGTGAAGCGACTCGCCAAAAATGGTTGTATAAAAAACAACGTGAGCAGAAACGACAAAATAAAGCCTAACACCGATCCTGGCATGATTTAGAAATATAGCTCGTTTTGAAGTGTCCTTTTTAAAAATCTAACGATAGAAGTTCAGCTAAAGAGTTTAGTATAAACGCTGTACTAAACGGTGCATACATGCCGTGAATGGTTGAATGATTTCAATGAACGGCGAATACTTTTCTTGAATGATTGAATCTTATCTATGAGTGACCGAATTGTCCGTACGAACGGTCGAATCTTTTCATTGAGTGACCGGATCATGTGTGCAAATAGTCGAATCCATTTTTAAAACCACCTTTTATGATTCAGAATACCCACAGAGTGAGAGATTTTATCCAATGTTAAAGATAAATCCTTTATATAGCGCAGAAAGTTTGGCGCGAGTCATTAAGAAATGTAATGGTCAACTGTTGAATTTTTCTATGAATGTCGAACACATTTCTTAAACGATTAAATCTTCCCTACAGCCGATGAACCTTCCATTTGAACGCAGGCACTCTTTATTTTAAATGATAAATTTTATCCGTTGAAGTACGTTCCTTTAAGAAAAACTTAGTCGATCCAACAAACTAAAAAAATATGTCGAAAAATAGAACTTACGATACTCTTTTTCTTGAAACTATGGTAAAATAAACTATTAAGAGTGTCAAAAAGTATAATTGACCACAACTAACGAAAATAATTAAACAATCATAAAATAGTACACGACTCGATTATAAAAAAAGAGAGCAAGATTTCAGCAAAGTGAAAAGTCACTGCTAAATGTGGAAGGGGAAAACTAGAAGATGTTTGCGAAAGATATTGGAATAGATTTAGGAACAGCGAATGTACTCGTACATTTAAAAGGCAAGGGGATTGTTTTAAATGAACCAGCTGTCGTTGCAATTGATAAACAGACAAATAAAGTATTAGCTGTAGGTGAAGAAGCGTTTCGAATGGTTGGACGTACGCCAGGCAATATCGTCGCAATTCGTCCGATGAAAGACGGTGTCATTGCAGATTTTGACATTACGGAAGCAATGTTGAGCCATTTTATTTCAAAATTAAAAGTTAAAGGTTTCTTCTCCAAGCCACGTATTTTAGTTTGTTGCCCTACGAATATTACAAGCGTTGAACAAAAAGCAATTCGTGAAGCAGTAGAAAAAGCAGGTGGCAAAAAAGTTTATTTAGAAGAAGAACCGAAAGTAGCTGCAGTAGGTGCAGGTATGGATATCTTCCAACCAAGTGGTAATATGGTCATTGATATTGGTGGCGGTACAACGGATGTTGCTGTATTATCGATGGGAGACATCGTAACTTCACAGTCTATCCGTGTTGCTGGAGATATGTTTGACTCAGAAATCATTCAACATGTAAAACGTCAACATAAATTATTGATCGGGGAACGTACAGCAGAAACGATTAAATTTGAAGTAAGTACGGTATTCCCAGGCTCAAGAAATGAAACATTGGATATCCGTGGACGAGATATGGTAACTGGTTTACCACGTACGATTACAGTAACGTCAACTGAAATCGAGGAAGCATTAAGAGAGTCTGTCCATTTAATTGTACAAGCTGCAAAGAATATTTTAGAAAGAACTCCACCTGAATTATCCGCAGATATTATTGATCGCGGTATCTTTTTAACAGGTGGCGGCGCTTTAATTCATGGATTAGATCAATTATTAGCAGAAGAATTAAAAGTTCCTGTATTTGTTTCGGAGAGACCGCTAGATTGTGTTGCAATCGGAACAGGAATTTTATTAGAAAATATTGATAAAGCATCAAAATAATAAACGTAGTGGGAGGTTGAAAAGATGTTTCGTGGTTTCTATACAGCAGCTTCGGGAATGATTGCTCAACAAAGACGAACAGAAATGTTAACGAATAATATGGCCAATATGAATACGCCAGGCTTTAAAGCAGAGCAATCATCCATCCGTTCATTTCCAGAAATGTTTATGTCGAGCGTGCAAAAAAATCATATCCCAACTGAAAAAGGTTTGAATTTAAAAGGTCTTATGCCACATGGTCCGATTTCTACAGGTGTTTATATGCAAGAAACATTACCATCATTTATGCAAGGGCAATTACAACAGACAGAATTAATGACAGATATTGCATTAGTAGACTTAAACTTACCTGTAAACGAAGAAACAGGTGCAACAAGCGCGATTTTTTATCGTCTTGATGATGGCAATGGTGGAGAAGTTTATACAAGAAACGGAAACTTTACAATCGACCAAGATGGCTATTTAACAAATCCCTCTGGCTTATATGTATTAGGATCGAATGGCCAGCGAATTCAAATACAAAATGAAGAATTTCATGTCACAGAAACAGGTGTTATTTTAGAAAATGGTGCGGAAATAGCGACAATTAGTATTGCGTTTGCTGATAATCCAGCTAGACTGATTAAACAAGGTGAAGGATTATTTGTTACAGAAGATGGAGAAAATCTTGTGGAAGCAAATACAGTTCAAGGGATCGCTTATGGCATGCAACAAGGCTTTATTGAAAGGTCGAATGTGGATGCTGGACGGACAATGACAGAAATGCTGACGGCGTATCGTGCTTTCGAAGCCAATCAAAAAGTGTTACAAGCATATGATCGTAGTATGGAAAAAGCCGTCACTGAAATCGGTCGTTTATCTTAATCGTGAGATGAACTAACATAAAGGAGAAGGTAAATATGTTACGTACGATGATTACGGCAACGAATACGATGTCGCAACTACAACAAAATTTAGACGTTATTGGAACGAATTTAGCGAATTCCAATACGCACGGGTATAAAGCAAAACACGGCAGCTTTCAAGAAATGCTGTATGATCAATATAATAACGATAAGCTAGACCGTGCACCTCGTGAAACGCCGGTTGGCATTCGTTATGGGGTAGGTGCAAAGTTAGCACAAGTGCAATTAAATTGGAAAGTAGGTTCACTACAAGGAACTGAAAGACAATTAGACTTTGCACTGACAAAAGCAAATCAATATTTTAATGTCATTATGCCCACTGAAAACGGTGAAGAAACGGTTTACACACGTCAAGGTTCATTCTATGTTTCGCCAATTGATAATGGACAATTAATGCTTGTGAATGATGATGGCTACCCAATTGCAGACGAAAATGGCTTGCCAATCGTATTTAATGAAAATGCGACGACCTATGGGGCACAAGATGGTGGTATATTCCAAGTGACTTATGCAGATGGAACAAATCAAACATTTAATCTCGGTATTACGCAAATGGAGCGTCCGAATTTAATGGAGCATATTTCAGGTACTTATATAGGCGTCCCACGTAATATGGCTGAACTAGGCATTACCGAGGCAGATATTTTAACAAATCTACAAGGCGCGACACGAGAAACAATCGGTCTTCAAAATGGTGTTTTAGAAATGTCGAACGTGAATATGGATAAAGAAATGACGGATTTAATTAACACACAAAGAAATTACCAATTTAATGCAAGAGCAGTAACATTAGCTGATCAAATGCTTGGGCTAATTAATGGTGTTCGTTAAGCTTAAAGGGAGTCTGAACCAATGAATGAACAACAATCAACTGAAAACAAAAGACAACAGCAAAATGAAATCGAGAAGCGTTCACAAAAGAATGTTTCTAAAAAGGACAAGGGTGAACAAAAATCATCTGAAGAAAAAGTGCCAAGATGGGTGCAAATCCGCTTATTTCCTATTTGGTTACGTATTATTTTGATTGTACTTTTATTAGCGGGGGTCGCTGCACTAGGTTTGATTGTTGGTTTTAGTATCATCGGTGATGGGACGCCTAAAGAAATCTTTCAAAAAGAAACGTGGACACATATCACAGACATTATTAAAGGTATTGAAAACTAGGGAGGGCGTTAGAAAATGTTGACGGCAGAACAAATTCAAGCAATCTTACCGCATCGCTACCCATTTTTAATGGTAGATCGCATTTTAGAAGTAGAGGAAGGAAAACGCGCAGTCGGTATGAAAAATGTAACAATTAACGAAGATTTCTTCAACGGACATTTCCCAGGTTATCCTGTTATGCCAGGCGTGTTAATTGTAGAGGCACTTGCACAAGTTGGAGCAGTTGCCTTACTACAAAAAGAAGAAAATAAAGGGCGTCTCGCTTTTTTCACAGGTATCGATAAATGTCGCTTCAAAAAACAAGTGACGCCTGGTGACACATTACGTTTAGAAGTTGAAATTACAAGACTTCGTGGACCAATGGGTAAAGGACAAGCAACTGCAACAGTAGACGGGGAACTTGTTTGCGAAGCTGAAATTATGTTTGCATTAGGTCCAGTTCAAAACGAAGACAAGTAAACGAATTAAATTTTACAGTGTTTGAATATTAGGAGGTTGCACAAAAGGATGTATAATAATCTTTCTCCCAACTTAAAAAGTAGTATTACAAGGTCAATTACGCAAACATTTGAGCTATATATGGAAAGTATCGATTGGAGCGAATCGAAGTTTAACATTGAAGACTATATGAAAAGTTGGAGAGATTATATCGTAACAAAAGCTCTTTGGTACTCGGAAATTCCGGATTCTACAAAGACAAGCCCAATATTCCATCAGGAAATGGCTGTACGAATCAATGAAGTAATTGAACGTATCTTAGATGAACCACCAACTAAAAAACAAATCGAGAACATTCGAGCTTTAGAAAAACAATGCAACAAGTCTTACGATTACAGTTGTAAAGCTGAAGCGGCTTATGTAGAAAAGCTGTTAAAGCAACAACTCGAACAATAAAAAACGTCTAGAAAATCTTCAATGATTTTCTAGACGTTTTTCGCTATATAAGTTCAGCTAAAGAGTTTAGCATAGACCCTGAACGAATGGTGAATATATCGTGAACGGTCGAATCATCTACGTGAGCGACGAATTAATCCCGCGAATGATTGAATGTTCTGCCCGAGCGACGAATTATTTCTCCAAACGGTCGAATCATCTACGTGAGCGACGAATTAATCCTGCGAATGCTCGAATCCTCTGCCCGAGTGACCAATTAATTCCCCTGATTTTTGTTTGCTTAAAAAAATTAGCATGTCAATTTAAGAAATTATTACTGAAGAGTTTCATACGATTTCCCTCAATAGATTTACCGACTCAAAACGTTCATGAGCTATAATAAAACACCCCAAAAGATGGACGGAAAATCTTTTGGGGTGCCATAATATTCTTTTCTTCTATTTGCGATCTTATTTATCAGTTTTTTCCTTTTTCAAACGTGGACGATTGCGCATATCCGTCTCAAAACGTTCTAATAATTGATCGCCCTCATAACCTTCTCCCAATAATTGTTCAAGCAATTGTTCTGCATACTGAGAACGCGCACGTTTTAATCTTCCTTTTAAAAGAACTGTTATTTTATCATCAATTCGTTTAACATTTTCAATCGTTACACTAAACGCAGCAGGTTCATTTTCAGGATAAGAAATGACGACTCGTGCATCAATTAATGCATCATCATCTTTTTTATCATTGAAAAAATCGAAATGCTCCCCATCAATAAACATTTCTAAAATCCACATACGGTGACTATTTTCTTGGTTAATAATGATGCCATCGGTTAATGGAAACGACAGATTTTCTTTCCCATCAAAAATTTGAATCGAGATCATTTTGAACGTTTTCATCACTGGAACCCCCTTTAAAGTTAAATTGAGTATACCATATTTACTACGAAAAATTGTTGGAATAGACGAATGAATTCGACATAAATGATGAAATGAGATCGGAAAAACGGTTAGAGAAAATTCGAATAAACTAGAAGAATGCCGATTGGTGAAAGATTTTCTCTAGAAGTATAAGATGACTGACAATAAATATTGAAAACTGCGATAGTAATATTATCTCATTTAGTCAGAAATAGCTAAAAGTCTATTCATAACAACGAAAAGCGATAAAAAATAACTTTTTTCTCCATATGATAATTCATATTTAAGATGTAATAATGCTTTATTTTGCCGTTATCTGAGTTTTACAGAAAATCGAGTCATCCCTTATACTAAACGTAGTTCATACGAAAGGAGGTTGTCTATTGAATGAAGTTGCACTTGTCGGGCGCATAACAAAAGATCCAATGTTACGCGAAGTCGCTGGTGGAAGATTACAAGCTACATTTGTATTAGCTGTTAGCCGCAATTTTAAAAATAGTAATGGTCAAACGGATACAGATTTTATTCTTTGCACATTATGGAATAAATTGGCGGAAAGCACAGCGAAATACTGTGGCAAAGGATCTTTAATTGGTTTAGCTGGCCGAATTCAATCAAGGACTTATGAGCGTGAAGATGGGAGCCGTGTTTACGTTACGGAAGTCATTGGAGAAAAAGTCCATTTCATCACTACAAAACCACCACTGTCTCAAACAAGTCAAGAACAGTCCCAAAACGAACACTTCCATATGCCACAAGATGAACAGTTACCGATTACATAAAAAGCGGTAACGAAAGGAGGATTGAGCGGGCAACAATCCGCAATGGACATTAAAAAATTTATAATGTAGATGAGGAAAGTGAAGATACATTATCATGAGGAATTACGCTGATTGGGGAATCAGCCAATGATTAGATTGTTCAAAAAGACCCTAAACGCGTAAAGACTGCTTTTACACGTTTAGGGTTCATTTTAAAAAAAGGGGTTGATCATCATATGTTAAATTATGAGCAAGAAGTGCGAAGAATGGAGTTACAAATTAGCGAACTTGTTCGTTTAGTTGCTTTATTAAACAAACGTGTCAATCAATTAGAACTTGAAAGACCAACACCGGCAATGGTGATGTTTCGCTCATTGCGAGATGGAAGTCCACTAAATATTTGAGTACTGATGCTAGTTCAAAGAGAGTAAGTCTTCCAATTCCGCATCAGATAAATCAGCAAGCCATTGATTTGATAAAATTAAGTCGGCAGATAGTGCAGCCTTTTCTTCTAACATCTTATCCACTTTCTCCTCGATTGTCCCAAGCGTTACAAATTTATGCACATGTACGAACTTCGTTTGACCAATTCGATATGCACGATCTGTCGCTTGATTTTCAATTGCTGGATTCCACCAACGATCCGCATGTAGCACATGATTTGCAGCTGTTAAATTGAGTCCCGTTCCACCAGCTCTTAACGATAGAATGAAGACAGGGAACTCACCACTTTGGAAATCATCTACTAAATGATCACGTTGCGCTTTTGGCATACTTCCAGTGAGGAAAGGTGCGTCAATTTGATGCAATTCTGCTAAACATTGCTGAATGAGACGTCCCATGCCAATATACTGAGTGAAAATAATACATTGCTCGTTATTCTCAACAATATTTGCCGTCATAGAAACGAGATGTTTCAACTTTTCGGAACGGCTAATTAAATCTGTTGCAGCTTGAGTAGGTTCTTTTAAAAACAATGCTGGATGGTTACATAATTGCTTTAAGCGATTCAGCATCGTCAACACGAGCCCTTTCTTTTCAAAGCCTGTTAAAGTTTGTAATTTGAATTTTGTTTCTTCAATAAAACTTTCATATAAAGCAGCTTGTTCAGCTGATAAAGGACAGTATTCATTCTGCTCTAACTTCTTCGGTAAATTTAATTGTAAATCTTCATCGTTTTTCGTTCGACGCAGTAAAAATGGGCGAATTTTCGCACGTAATTTTCGTTTGGCATGTTCTAAATCATCGCGTTCAATCGGCACGATAAATTCATCAGTAAACATTCGGAAAGAACCGAAGTAACCACGATGTACAAAATCAAAAATAGCCCATAGCTCTGACAATCTATTTTCAATCGGTGTACCTGTTAAAGCGATGTGATGTTGTCCTTTTAATTGGCGAATCGAACGCGATTGCTTCGTTTGCATATTTTTAATATTTTGAGCTTCATCGAGTGCAATGGTTGTAAATAATGTATCAGCTAAAAAGGGTGTATCTTGAGTAGCTGTCCCATAAGTTGTTAAAATAATGTCCGTTTTACCTGCTTTAATTAGCGTTTTGAAATCTTCTTCTTTTTGACGATTTGAACCATAGTGTAAATGGACTGATAAAGAAGGTGCAAAACGTTGCAATTCTTTTTGCCAGTTTCCAATAACGCTTGTCGGACAAATAATTAAGGACGGTTTAGTGTCGGTAGTTTCACCGTGAACTTTTAATAAATAACTGATCAATTGAACTGTTTTTCCTAATCCCATATCATCGGCTAGTACAGCACCGAATTGATTGTCACGCATAAACATGAGCCAATTATAGCCATCTTCTTGATACGGTCTTAAAGTGGCTTCTAAAGTAGTTGGAATACCTGCACTTGGCAACCCTTTTTTCGTGGCCAGTACATCCATATAATCGGCTAAAGCTTTCTGCATTGTGAAAGAAACAAGCGGATCGAAATCTTCTTCTGAATCATCCTCTGCTTGTAAAGGAACGATTTCTTCAGGAATTTCTTGGAATAATAAATCTTTCACAGTCCATTCACCTGCATCGGCACGCTCCATTAATTCGCGAATCTTTTGCAGCCAAGCTGGATCAATATGGAACCATTCATCACCTGCACGAATATATTCACGATTTTCATCTACCATTTTTTGAAAAGCAGAACGATCAATATTTTGACCAGCAAGTGAAAAATTCCAATCAAATAATAAAATTTCATCTAAGCCAGTTGTCGATTGATAAGACTGTACAGTGGCATTTGAATTGACGCGCATTGTTGTTTCAGTAATGGACTTCAGCCAAGCGGGTAAAATGATTGGATAACCAAATGATTGAAGAAGCGGCAAATCTTGTTGTAAAAATTGACGTACTTCAGCATCTTGCATCGTATAGCGTAAAAAAGCGAGGCCCACCTTAACGTCAATCGATTGTAAAAAAGCTTGTATCTCTTGCTGTTGTTTACTAATGTCATCACCATATATTTCCCAACGCTCAGGTAAAGTTTCAGCGATAGGCAACTGTCTTTTACGCACAGCAGGTGTCCAATGTCGCCCGCGCTCACTAATTAAAATCGTCTCTAATAACCACTCTGTATCGTCTTCAAGTGGCTCGCTTAAACGAAGCGCAACTTGAATTGGCATCGTAGTATTGTTTGGATTTGGCCAGCCGTATTGCTGTAAGTGCGGTAAGAGCGCATTCAATTGCGTTGGTGAAATCTTTAAGGCTTGCATTTTACTTATAATAGCATCCGATAAAATGTCAGCTGTTTGTTGTTGAATCTCTAGCTTTTTCTCATCAATTTCAATAACGCCGTTTTCATCCGTCGACACGAATGACCAGAAATGATCTGAATGCCAAACACGAGTAGCTTCTTGAATCATATTCACTGAACAGTCACCAGATTGTTGTGACGCTTCTAGTTGAACGAAAGGATGAGGGCTATGAAAGATTTCAATTAATTGATCGGCAGACAATGCGATTTGATCTTCGGTATGATCGACTGTTAAACCGTAAAAGAACGCTTCCTGTTCAAAAAACAAAAATGATTTCAGCTCTGGGGGCGATACAAATCGTCCTCGTTCATCAGTTGCAGTTAACGCATATCGTTCATTCATGCGGTGGATTGTTAAATGAAGTTGTTTCTTTAAGGTGAATTGTCCAGTCATAATCGTAAGTTTCCTTTCTCCATTTCTTCCATTAATGCACGAAGACGGCGATATTTCTCGTGAATAAGCGTAGTATAGTCATTCCAAAAATCTGTTTTACCACATTTTTTAGCACAAGTTTTCATCTTTTTAAAAATACGTCCAGCGCGACGATAACTTTGACGATTTTTCTCTTCAATAAATTGTATAGCGTAAGTATGCAGCAGCGGCAACATACTCGCGGGATCGTCTTTCATTCCTAGTTTTAAACCACTCGCCTCAGCTACTTCGTAGGAAACGCGGTAACGATGGATGAGTGCAGCCCATTCTCGGTAACGTTCACGTTCAATGAGAAAATCAGTGAAAACATCGACGCCTGCTGGTCCATAAACTGTGAATAAACCTTCTCGAATCGTTTCATCAATCTCAGCAGATTCTAACAAGCCATCCATTTTTCGAGCGAATGAAGTTTGTTCATTTCTAGGGATAAATTGTTCAAAATAAGGGCCAATATGTGGCAACATCGCATGGAGTAAAATGCTTAATGCACGCGTATCATCTTCATAATCAGCCATTTCTGCAAGCGGTAGCCAACCTTTCAAGTTTTCTGGGCCAATTTGTAAGTCCATCTGCTCCAATTCATCATATTGACCATGTAAAATATAAAAGTACGTTTGTAAATAATAAGCTTCCGGCGTGTTGTAGTCGTTCAATAATTGCCATTCTTTTTCTTGAGACAATTGATCTGTAAATAAAATTTGCCAAAAGTTTCGATAAACACGAAAACGTTCATTAAATAGACCTTCAAATTCTAATGTGAAATCACGAACTTGAGTTTTTAAATCATCATAAAAAGGGTCCGTTTCAAACAGTCGCCTTTTTGAAGACAGAGATTCAAGAGAATCTTCAAGTCGATTTAATTGTTCCATTAACCAGTTTTTCACATACCATTTTCCATAAGCAAAAGATTGCTCAGATTGGTCTAAATGACTTGTCACATATGGCCAAGCCGCACGTAAGCAATGCAAACGGTAAAATAAATCAAATAGCGGTCGCCATTCCCATTCAAAAGGATATAAAGGCGATGCTTTCTGTGAAATAAGCGAATATTTATGAACGAATAACGACGGGTTTTCTGATGGATCAGTTTTCCTCAAAGGTTCAACAAGTTTCTTTAACGTAGCATTCCAAGCTTCTGGCGTGCGACTGTTAATCGTTAATTGTAGCAGCTCATTTTCCTTTTTACGCCAGTCCGTCATCCATTCTGTTAATGAATAAAATTGCATATGCAAATAAAATAGTAAAGCAATTTCATGAATGCATTCATCATCGAAACAAGTGCACTTTGTATAAGTTGTTTCCAAGGAAATTGTCAATTGGCTCACATGAGCATTATCAAACCAAGCCGATATCATATTCGTTGTTTCATCAAATGTTAGATGTTGGATAGAATCGAGACGAACGAGCCTGATCGCTTTTTGTAAAAGTTCCAAATCACTCTCTTCACTTGGATCATACGCATCCTTTACCTCTTCTAATCGCTCTATAATTTGATTTTCATACCGATAAGCAATCTTTTCAGCAGTCATAGACATGTTTGCACACTTCCTAACAAGCAATTTTCACATAAACCAACAGGTCGTATGAATAATATCCTAAACATCCAGTTTACCATTAATTTATAAAGAAGTCGCTCTCGACATTGAATAACTCTTCGACATAGCACGAGGAAAATAGGGAAAGCTGATCTGAACTTCGATGAATTGATAAGTAACAACATCAAATCAAAATTCGGCAATATATTTTCAAGGTAATAAAGATGGAATTTATAAACTATTCGCATTTATTGAAAAAGTGTGGTATTATTATAGTACTCATCATATACTCAATTTAAAAGGAGGGGTTGGGATGATTAAGATTAAAAGGATGTCACCATTTTTTACAAAGCAGGAAGATTTTCGATTACGACTCGTATTTGCATATCAGTATTTCTCGATTGAAAAGGGCGAAGAGATTTATCAATTTGTCCCAACAGAAGGTAAGGAAATCGTAATCAACTTAAAAAGTTTGCAAGTCGAAAATCTAGGAGATGTTTTCGTATTTCAAAGAGGCAGTCGCTTTTTACGCTTACCTTTATATCAACTGCTACTCGTTTCTGATTTGCATAAACATTTAAATGCAATTGTAGAAGGGAATACAAACCCTAATAAAGATACGAATGTTGCAGAAGAAGTTATTGACGAAGCAAGAGAAGTAATCGCCATGTTGGAAAATGAAAATAGAAGTTATATGATTGACTATGCTTTAGAAACTGATGATCTCGCATTATTCCACAAACTAACGGAAGGACTGCAAGAAATTTGAAAAGTAAATACTATTAAACACCTGTCAATTAATTAAAAAATGACAGGTGTTTTAATTTGCGTTCAAACGGGAAGAGATACATTTAATTACGAACTTTAGTAAAGCTCTCGAAATTACAAATAAAAAATGACACTTATTAAATGATTGTTTCACAAACTTGTAATAGGTTGAATGAACTAACGTTTAGTCACCTGTCGAACTTTACAAGATATTACGTTACAATATGTATAAATTTTGGTAAAATAGGAACTGTGAAGATTGTTTTAAAAATGATAGAATCATTTACAAAAATAGAGAGAATGCTAGAAAGGGATTTTTATATGTTTTTTAACTTTACGTTTCGTCATTATTTCGCGAAACCAGAAAAATTAGCATTGGATTTACAACGCTCTGAAATGAGAGGATTGTGGCAGCGCATCGTATTACTTATGATCGCTGGTTTTTTACTTTATGGAATCCGTAACCTTTGGGGTGTCAATACAGAGAATTTAACAGCTTATCTTGCGACATCAACCGCAGATTATACAATTGCACGTTATGCAGCACTTGTTGGATCACTTGTTTGGTCTGTTGTATATTTTGCATTCCACATCTTTGCCATTGCTTACGTATTTCATTTTATCTTTGGCATTGAATTTAAAAAATTACTGCCTATGCAATTGATTGTGACGAGCTTTATCATTATTGAAAAGCTATTGGTCTTCTTAAGCTTTGTTGTTACAAAAACGACAACGAGTGTGTCATTTTTATCATTCGGACCGTTGGCGGCAACTTTTATGGAGATTCCATTTTTTATCTTCTTGTTCAATCAATTAACAATTACGACAGCAATTATTATCGGCTTCCAATTTCAATTCATTAATACGTTTGTCGAGAGCAGTAAAAAACATCGTCTCTTATGGATGTTAATTGGAATTCACCTACTGATGGCAATATTTATAGCCAGTATTAGCTTGTTGCCACTAGATCATATGTTGAATAGTATGTTTGGGGGTGCGGCTAAATGAATAAGTATTTAAAAATCATGATACCCGTTATATTAGTATTATTTGCCGTAACAAACTTATTTTTAATTTATAGTGACAAAAGTAAAATTGAGAAAGCGCAAAAAGTAAGTGATTATGAACGTCTTGTCGCGAAAGACTTTACCGAGAAAATGCTAAAAGAAGCATTCATCGCACCTGAAGAATTACATACAATTTATGTACATAATGACGATGCAGTGAACGCTTGGTTAGTCAATGAAGGTGATGATGTGATGGTTGGCCAGGAGCTTGCGACATTGGATACAAATTTAGCAGATGGTCAACGCGCAGTTTGGGAAGCTGAGAAAACGAGTTTAAGTGCTCAAGAAAGAGAATTAGAAAGTTTGAAAAGAGAATTAGAATCTATGCGTTCTAATATGAACTCTTCCGCAGAATCGAAATACGGTGATTCGAACCGCGTAACAGAATTAAAAGAAAAAACGATGATTGAATTAGACGTCAACATTGGTTTCAAAGTAGATGTTTCACAAGAAGGATCTTTCGCACAAGCGATTTCCGCGATTGACCAGCAGCTATCGGATATCCAACGTCAACTGGTTGTGTTGGATGCACAACTTTTACAAGACACAGCAAAGCCAGCATTAATCAGTCCAGTGTCCGGAACTGTTTCGAAAATTATTCGCCACGGCGCAACATTGGCAATTGATATTTATAGCGATCAACAACTCGTCGTTACCTATGCCAAAGAAGATGAGTGGCAAAAATTTGAAAGTGGGCAACAAGTTGTCTTACAAAGTAAATTATTTGATGAAGTTGTAGAAGGGACAGTTAGCTCAGTGGCATCTGTTCCAGCATCAGCAGATGAACGATTGGCGGCTTATCAAGAATTAGACCAAGTGCAAGTGAATAATCCACTCGCTTATTACGAAATGCGCATATCACTAGATGGCGAAGTGACTGACGTTCCGTTTGCAACGAATGTCAAAGCAGATATTACAGTAAATGAAGCGTTTGATGCAGTCGCTGTTCCAAAGAAATGGGCTAAATTAAAAGAGGATCATATCGTTGAAACATTCATGCTTGCGGAAGATGGAAGACCGACGAGAGTAGAAAGCAATACACCATTTGAAACGAAAACACGTTACGTATTAACAGATGGATTGGTCGGGAAGAATGTTGTGATTTATGAACCAGAGTTAGAAGATTACACGTACGCACCTAGATTATTTATGAATTTCCCGTCGGATTCAGCGACGAAGAAAGACCTGAAAAAGTTCGGTCGACGTCAATTAGTTAAATCAATTATTGGGAGAAAATAAATAGAACGAACAGAAAACCAAGTGAGAAACTTCACTTGGTTTTTGTTTCGAAAAAATAGGCAGCTCCTTAAAATGTTTGTGACTTTGCGTAACAGGTTGAAGTGGGGCGTCATGGGTGGCGGTGGCTTCGTAGTAGATTGAGGCGTTTGCGTAACAGATTAGTCTCTTTCCGTAACAAGTCGTCCTGACTTCTTAACAGGTTGAAATAATGTAATAGGTTCATTTTTTTATAATACGTTCTTCACCTTTCACAATAAGTTTGCCCAAATTGAAAATGAAATAAGTCAAAATTGCTATTCAGCTATAGAATTTTCTGTATAATGGGATTATTGAGTTTAAAAGAGTGGCAACAGTTAGCACTCGCTTTCATGGCAACTAAAATTCTAACGGTGCAAAAACTCAATCAGTAAAGAACTTTTAATCAACTTACATAGCATTAAAAGATTGAGAGGGATTAGATGAAGAAAGATCAATTAGCAGTAACGAGTTTAGCAGGATTTCAATGGCTTTTTTTCATGTTTGCCAATACGATTGTTATTCCAATTTCCATTGGAGCGGCATTTGAGTTGCAACAGATTGAGGTTGTTTCCGCCATTCAGAGATCCTTTATTTTCACAGGTTTTGCGTGTTTATTACAAGCATTATTCGGTCATCGCCTGGCGTTAATGGAAGGACAATCTGGACTATGGTGGGGCGTTATTTTAAGTTTAGCTGGAACAGCGAGTGCGATGGGGCTCAGTTTAGCAACTGTTGGAGGCAGTATCGCAGTCGGCGTCATCATTTCAGGCGTGCTCGTCGCGATTTTAGGGCTACTTGGGATGGGAGAAGTATTGAAAAAATGGTTTACACCAATTGTCATGTTCGTTTTTTTACTCCTTTTAGCGAATCAATTAATTACCATTTTCCTAAAAGGAATGATTGGTTTAAATGACGGCGATACAATCAATCCGCGCCTCGCATTGTTTTCCTTTACTTTAGCAACAATTACAATCCTCATTCACACACGCGGAAAAGGGATTGTCAGTAGTTTAAATTTATTAATTGGGATGACAATCGGGTGGATTGCCGCAGTTTATTTATTCCCAGAACAAGCAACTGCGACGATTAAAACGACACCACTTTTATCATGGTTTCCGTGGGGAGCGCCTTCGCTAGAGTGGGGAATCGTTATAACGGTCATCATTACAGGTTTATTAAATACGACCAATACAATCGCAACGCTAAAAGGAGCGGAAGACATTTACGAACGAAAAACGACGAAACGTCAATACAAAGCTTCATTTTTCATTACAGGTATTTTATCCGCAGTGACTGGCCCACTTGGACTCGTTCCTTACGCACCATATGCTTCGTCACTTGGATTTCTACAATCAACAGGCATTAAAGACCGTGCACCATTTATCGTTGGCGCATCTTTATTTATCTTGCTCGGAGTTGTCCCAGAATTTAGTGCATTTTTCTCGACGATTCCAAATAGTGTTGGGAACACCGTATTATTCGTCGCTTATTTACAATTATTCCGTTCAGCGTTAAAAAATATCGAAGGATTAACATTTGAACCGAAAACCGTTTACCGTATCGCTTTGCCATCATTACTTGGTTTGGCAATTATGACATTACCAGCCGAAGCCTTTCAAACAGTACCCGCACTCGTACGTCCAATCTTATCAAGCGGCATGCTCGTCGGGATTTTGAGCGCGTTAGTAATGGAATTGATGTTTTATTTGAGTGCATTTAGATTAAACAAAAAATAATAATATGTCATCATCATTTTATTCAGTTTGTGATGAATGAAAAAGGGGAGAGGAATGAACATGGACTATTTATACAATCCATATACAACAACGAAGCATGCTGCATTTGCCAAAAAAGGAATGGTAGCAACATCTCAACCATTAGCGGCACAAGCTGGGATTGAAGTGATGCAAAAAGGAGGGAATGCAATCGATGCAGCCATTGCAACAGCGGCAGCATTGACTGTTGTTGAACCGACATCGAACGGCATTGGGGGAGATGCTTATGCTTTAGTATGGGTGAAAAATGAATTATTCGGTTTAAATGCCTCAGGTCCAGCTCCTGATAAATTAACGATTGAAGCAGTGAAAGCGCGAGGATTTGACGAAATACCAACGTACGGCGTGACACCAATTACAGTGCCAGGTGTTCCAGCAGCATGGGCCGCATTATCAAAACGTTTTGGTCAATTGTCTTTATTAGAAACTTTACAACCAGCGATTCGCTACGCAGAAGAAGGTTTTCCGCTAACACCAATATTAGGAAAGTACTGGAAAATTGCATACGAGAAATTTAAAACAGTCGGCACATCTGAAGCATTCGATGCATGGTTCGAAACATTTGCTCCCGAAGGACGTGCGCCAGAGATTGGAGAAGTTTGGCACTCGCCAGGACATGCACATACATTAAAGGAAATCGGTAAAACGAATGCCAAAAGCTTTTATGAAGGCGAATTAGCAGATGCAATTGATCAATGCATGCAACAATACGGCGGCTTTTTAAGTAAAACAGATTTGCAAAAATATCATGTGGAATGGGTCGATCCAATCTCTACAAATTACCGTGGTTACGACGTTTGGGAAATCCCGCCAAATGGACAAGGAATTATAACTTTAATGGGGTTAAATATTTTACAACAAATGGAAAACACGCCATCGGATCAAGTGACTGCTTTACACCAACAGATTGAAGCGATGAAACAAGCTTTTGTCGACGGTAAAGCTTATATTACGGAAGCAGCTAATATGCCAATCGATTATACAAAATTTCTAACAGCGGATTATGCTAAATCCAAAGCAGCTAATATTCATGATTCTGCAACGATTCCTGAACCGATCGAATTGCCAAAAGGTGGCACAGTTTATTTAGCAACTGCTGACGAAGCAGGCAATATGGTAAGTTTTATTCAATCGAATTATATGGGCTTTGGATCGGGTATCGTCGTTCCAGGAACAGGAATTGCTTTACAAAATCGCGGGCAAGATTTTAAATTAGACGCCAATCATCCGAACGCTCTGCAACCAGGAAAACGTTCTTATAATACAATCATTCCAGGATTTTTGACAAAAAATGGTGCTGCAATCGGTCCATTCGGTGTCATGGGTGGCTTTATGCAACCTCAAGGTCATTTGCAAATAATCATCAATACGCTAGATTACGGTCATAATCCACAAGCCGCACTCGATGCGCCGCGTTGGCAATGGACTGCTGGCAATCAAGTACTCGTCGAACCAGACTTTCCAAATCATATCGCACAAGCATTAATGCGGCGCGGTCACGATATTCAAAGAACGGTCGACGGTGGGTCATTTGGGCGTGGTCAAATTATTTGGCGCAACCCAGAAACTGGTGTCCTATCGGGTGGAACTGAATCACGAACCGACGGAAGTATTGCGGTATGGTAAGAAGAAATACGCTACATAATTAAAATATCTTTCAAAACGAGTTCAAAATGAAGGTGAGGTTGTTATAATGATAGGTATTAACTTTCATTCTCGGAGAAAGGATGGGCGATTAGATTGACGAAGAAAACGTATCAAGAAGATCCGCGTTTTAAAATTGCTCACCGCGAAGCTTGGATTGGCATTGGACTGGCCATTTTTAACTTTATTTGGTGGTTTGGCTTTGCGTATGGATTGGGCTCACGTCCTGTTGAAGAATATAATTATATTTTTGGTTTGCCTGATTGGTTTTTTTATAGTTGCGTAGTTGGTTTTATCGTTATTTCGATTCTCGTCATTATTGTGGCGAAATTTTTCTTAACGGAAGTTTCATTTGAAGAGGAGGACGAGCAGGTATGAGCATTCAAGTGATCGCGCCTCTTTTATTATTCTTAATTGCTATATTTGTCGTCGGGCTTGTATCGTCAAAAAAGATGGCCTCAGGATCTAACTTTTTAAATGATTATTTTTTAGGTGGTCGTGAGCTTGGCGGGTTCGTTTTAGCGATGACGATGGTTGCTACATATGGAAGTGCGTCGAGTTTTCTCGGAGGACCGGGAACTGCTTACACCGTCGGATTCGGTTGGATTTTACTTGCAATGGCGCAAGTGGTGACAGGCTATTTCGTGCTGTTAATTTTAGGGAAAAAGTTTGCTATTATTGCACGTAAATATAAAGCAGTGACGATGATTGACTTTTTACGCGTGCGTTACAACAGTCCAGCAGTTGCTATTTTATCAGCAATCGCTATTATTGTATTCTTATTTTCAGCGATGACGGCTCAATGGGTTGGCGGAGGACGCTTAATCGAGTCGCTCACAGGCTTACAATATACGACCGCGCTCTTTATTTTCGCGATTTCAGTATTAGTTTATGTAATCATTGGCGGTTTCCGTGCAGTGGCGGTGACGGATGCGATTCAAGGCGGTATCATGGTTGTCGGTACACTCATTTTATTAATTGGTGTCATCATTGCTGGAGGCGGAATTCCAGCAATTATGGAAGATTTATTAAATGAAAATCCAAGACTCGTCACGCCGTTTGGTGCAGATGGTTCATTAACAGCGGCTTATGTATCGTCATTTTGGATTTTAGTCGGAGTCGGAGTTGTCGCATTACCACAAATGGTCGTGCGTGCAATGAGTTATAAAAATTCTCGTTCGATGCACCGAGCTCTTGTCATTGGAACAATCGTAACAGGATTTATTATGTTAAATATGCATTTAATCGGGATTTTCGCACGTCCTGTTATGCCTGGAATTGAAGTGGGAGACAAAGTAATTCCACTCGTCGCATTAGAAGTGTTACCGCCTTGGTTAGCAGGAATCGTTCTTGCAGCACCAATGGCAGCAATCATGTCGACAGTCGATTCGCTATTATTATTAGTTAGTTCGGCAATTGTCAAAGATGTCTACATAAACTTTATTCGTCCAACTGCTGCGGAGAAAACGATAAAACGTGTTAGTTTCGGCGTCACAGGTGTACTCGGCATCATTGTTTTTTTACTCGCTTTACAACCGCCAGAACTACTGATCTTTTTAAATTTATTTTCCTTTGGTGGACTGGAAGCAGCTTTCATCTGGCCGGTCGTCCTCGGACTTTATTGGAAGTATGGCAATAAATACGGTGCCATCGCATCAATGATAACAGGAATGTTGTCTTACGTCGGATTGCATTTTTACAACACGACAAACGGAGATTTATTCGGCGTACATACAGTAACTTTGCCGATTTTACTATCTTTAGTTGCTTATATTGTCTTTAGTTTAGCCATTAAAAAAGAAGCATATCGGTTTTAAATTCGAAAAAGCAGAATCGTCGGTAGAGGCGGTTCTGCTTTTTGGGATTAGGGTTGATATTTGTAATAGGTCGCCTTGGATTTACCGTGTTTTTGGACTGGGGATTTTTTTAATATATGATGTATAGTTGTATTTGATGAAATTTGTAAAAATGTTTTTAATTGTGCAGTCATTGCTTTCTCATTTATTAAGTAAAACCAATCTTGTAAATTATCATGAACTGCGGAAGCATTGGTTTGTTTACAAATTGTGCATGTCCACGTCTTCCCCTTGACCACAATCATTTTTCCATCGCACTGCGTGCAAAACACCCCGCGTTTAAGTGCTTCAGGATGAATATGATAACGCTCGCAAATGGGTATGAATTTTCTTTGTTGATGTTGTAAGGTTAGGAATTTAGCGGTTTTCTGTATTTTATGGTGGGTCATAACAGGTTGCTGATTGAGGAAATTGCGTACGGTTTTTGGTAATTGTTTGAGGTACTTAACCGGAATGCTCTGGGGATATTGAGCCACCGTCGTTTTGGAATTCGCCATAATAATAAACGGCATGATTGGAATATCAGGGAACTTAGGGTGAAGTAGCATTTTTAAACCGTGTAACGACCGATCAACTTGGTGGACCGCACAATCATATCTTGCTTCAACGTTGTTTTGGGAAATTTTAATCGTTTTGCCAATTTCTTCATTGAAATAGATCGTTTCGCTCGCATATTTCTTAACTTCTAATAAAATCATGCCTTGGGGGACGATGAGTAATGTATCAATCTGTACTAAGTAATTAGGCAATATTTCCAGTCTTAAATCCTTTAAAACAATCGCTTCCTTAGGTAATCCAATCTCGGGTAAAACTTGATCGACTTCTACTTCGCCGGCATAACCTGCCCTTAGTTGATAAACTTTATCTTCAATAACGTTGAATTTTTCATGATTGCTCGGTAGTCTAATGAGCAGTCTTTCTAAAGCTCGTAAATCTGGCGGCGGTTGACGTTTTGTAAAAATCTCTACAGAAAACACTCCTTTTCATTTTAATACTACCTCCTAATTATATCGGAATTTTCAGTTAAGTTCAAATGGTTATGTATAAATTTATTTAATTATTTAAGTTGAAATAAGTGAAGTATTATACTAACTAGCTATCTGGTTCAATATGGGTTGAAACATCACTTTAAAAAGTGACTATGTATAACAATATTTAACATGCATTTTCTCATGATAATATTTCTTCTGCTGAAAATAACAAACCAAAGATTTTTAATTGGTTGATTTGAATAGGAGTGTTTCTTATATAGTATGAATCCTAAGAACGATTAGTATTTCTGTAAAAATTTCTAGATGTGACGATTTACCAGTAGCATTTTCTCATGATAAAGCCTCATCTGTTGAAACAACAAATAAAAGATCTTTAATTGGTTGATTTGAGCAGGTTTCGATTTTTAAGAGTATGTGACGAATAGTAACGAGTTTTTCTACTATAAGCTGCCTTTGATAGTAACGAATGACAGGAATGTTTCCTGCACCTTGAAGATAAACCCTTCAACGTGGAGCACAACGTTCTTAACTTGGAACATAAATTCGACTTGGAAAGCAACGGTGCTGACTTGGAACTCAACTTCGACCTGGAAAGCAACGATTCGAACCTGGAAAGGAAACACTCGAACCTGGAACGCAACCCCTTCGACTTGGAAAGCAACGTTGCTGACTTGGAACTCAACTTCGACCTGGAAAGCAACGGTTCGAACCTGGAAAGGAAACGCTCGAACCTGGAAAGCAACCCCTTCGACCTGGAAAGCAACGTTGCTAACTTGGAACTCAACTTCGACCTGGAACGCAACGGTGCTGACTTGGAACTCAACTTCGAACCTGGAAAGCAACGGCTCGAACCTGGAAAGGAAACGCTCGAACCTGGAACGCACCCCCTTGGACTTGGAACGCTACTTCCTCAACCCTTTCAATCCCTCTAAAATTGCTATCGCTGAATCAAAAGATATTCAGATTCATGCCTATAATAGTGACTGCGAATGACCTATCGTCTACTTGAGAGTTAGTATATTTAATGGTAAAATAGTCATAATTATAGTGAAAGAGGGGAATCCATTGAAAAGTAAAAAACTTATTGTATTGTTTCTTGCTTTGTTCATTAGCTTCGTGGCTTTTCCAGAAAAAAGTCATGCAAGTGACTGGAAGCATTACAGCCAAGGCGTAGCACTGATGAATAAAGGAAATTATACGGGTGCGATTGTTGAATTTCAAAAGGCTATTAAAATTTCACCGAAAGCGAGTACGTACAGACAACTAGCAATTAGTTATGAAAAAACGAACCAATTTCAGAAAGCTGCTGAAACGTATTATGCAGAGGCAGAATTACATCGCAAGCGTGGGGATGTAAATACGTATGAAGCGGTAAAGTCGATGGGGGATGCACTCAATACTGAAATTGAGTTATTTACCAATCAAGACATTCAATTGCCAACGCGTACTTTAGCTAAATATGAGCCAGAACGTGGGATGTATTTTGGTGCCTATATCGAACAGGGTGGTTTAGCTAGCTACGGCGCGGATAAGTACAATCGTTTTAATCAATTAACGAAGAAGCAGCATTCGGTTTACTTTACTTATCATCATTATGGATCTCCATTCCCTACAAACTTTGCGAAGAACGTCAAGCAAGCGGGCGGGGCAATTCAGTTAGCGTTGGAACCTGGTGGAGGATTAAATGCAGTGAAGGACGATGCATATTTACGTCAATTTGCGAAAGATGCAAAAGCTGCAGGCGTGCCGATTTTCTTAAGATTCGCATCTGAAATGAATGGCTCATGGGTCGCGTGGCATGGAAATCCGAAACAGTATCGGGAGAAATTTGCACTTGTTCATAAAGTAATGAAAGAAGAAGCACCAAATGTCGCGATGACTTGGGTTCCAAACAGTGTACCATTAAATAAAATCGATGAATATTACCCTGGTGATGCTTATGTTGACTGGGTCGGTCTAAACTTATATAGCGTGCCATTTTTCAATGGAAACAAAAATCAACCAGCAGATCATGTCAATCCACTTGATTTAATAGATGAGTTTTACAAAAAGTATGCAACGAAAAAGCCAATGATGATTGGTGAATATGCGGCAAGTCATTATACATCTGCTAACAATAAAGATGTTACAAAGTTCGGTACGACAAAAATGAAAATGTTTTACCATGGCTTGCAAATGAAATACCCAAATGTAAAAGCTGTTCATTGGTTCAATGTCGATACAATTAATGGTGCAAATATTAGTCCGGATCGTCGACTAAATAACTTTGACTTATTAAAAAATGCATCAATGATGAAAGCTTATCAAGAAACAATAAGTGATCCATACTTTTTATCAAACGTTGTAAATGGACCATCTGTGGGCCAAAGTTCAACACAGCCAAAGATTCCTATTCTTTTAGAAGCAAATTCGACGCTATTCCATTCTGTCAATGGACTTGGATTTGCCAAAACATATGATCCGAATATTAGTAAAATTGTTTATCAATTAAATGGTAATAAACTATCTGAAAGCACGTCTTATCCATATAAATTTTACTTGGATCACAATAAATTACGTGCAGGTAAAAATAATTTAACGGCGATTGTTTATGATTCAAAAGGACGTGTAGCTGGCAAGAAAGCTATCACGTTTAATAAAGGTCCGAACATGACGAAAGCGAAGAAAAACACGTTGAATTTATTTATTGGTAATAAAACAGTTTTCAATGAACAAGGCGCTATGCAATTATTAGCACCAGTTTACGAAAAAAGCGGGCGTTCTTTAGTACCTCTACGTTTCGTTAGTGAAAACTTAGGTGCGACAGTCACTTGGAATGGTCAAAAGAAACAGGCAACTATTAATAAAGGGAATCAAAAAATTGTCCTAACTGAGGGATCAAAAGTTATTTACGTTAATAATCAAAAACGTACAATTGATGTCCCAGCTGAAGTTCGTTACGGCACAACTTTCGTACCATTGCGCTTTATTACAGAAGTATTAGGTGCTTCCGTTAGCTACGATGGTAAAACACAAGGCATCGAAATTCGCTTTTAATTAAGAGTTATTAGAATCACTACTTAATCGTATTGTAAATGTTAAAAGGGGTATCCAAAGAGTCGACCACTCGGCTAGCGGATATCCCTTTTTTATCAATGAGAAGTTTTTGTCACAAATAGTGGCGTTTGCGTAACAAGTTCAGCGTATTGCGCAACATGTAGGTTCGTTTATGTCACAAGTCATTAATTTGCGTAACAGGCCTACCAAGTTTCATAACATGTAAATTAGCGTATCAGGTCAAGTCGTTTACGTAACAGCTATCATGTTTTACGTAACAATTACGTCGCCTTTCGTAACACGCTATCCTACTTCCCGTCACAAAAGCCCTTGTGTCTCTACTTCCTCTGACTCGACCTGAATCCCTACTGCCGAAAGATAGTTGATGAAATCAAAATAAATTCTAGTTCGATGGGCTGAAAACTAATTCGACATATATATGGAATGGGAAACTAATGCTATAATGGAAAAATAATACACGATAAAATTTAGGGGGAAATCAATTGTTTAAAAAAATCGTCAAAGTATTTTCAATGATGATCGTCGCTCAGCTAGCTTTTATGGCCTCACTTACTTCGGCATATGTTTTTCAAAATAAAACGAGCACGAAGGAATCTAAATTATCACCGGGAGTTGTGCACACTCAGGAAACGTATAAAACGGGTTCGGTTATGGAAGCTGTACATATGTTAAACATCGATTTAAATGACCAATTTACAAAATTAGAAATAGGCATTCCAAACCCATTAAATCAATTGAAAACGACAAGTGCATTTGCGAAAGAAAATAGTTTTACTGGACATCGTGTAATTGGTGCAACGAATGCGGCATTTTACGGTGCAGGTCCTGTAAACTTGATTGCGGAAAATAATACGATTTTACGTTATGGGATTTTAGGTACAAACTATGAAAGTCCTACTCAAAAACCAGTCGCATTTGGAATTTCAAAATCTGGAGAAGCGATTGCCGATTATTACACGACGAATTTGACGGTTAAACCAGCGGGTGGCAATACGATTACCATTAATGGGGTCAATAGAAATAGAGGAAGTGAAGAAACGATCCTGCACACGTCCGCAGTTAGTTCAACGGGAACGAATGAGTGGGGTGTGGAAGTAGTTATTCATCAAGCTTCTAAAGATACAAAATCAATTGCATTTGGAGATAAGATTACAGGGAAAGTTCAAAGCGTAACAAAAATTGGACAAGGTGGAAATGCTAAAGTTCCGAAAGATGGCTTCGTAATTTCAACGCATAATACAGCTGCAAGAACTCAACTCGCGAATATCAAAGTGGGGACAGAAGTTACGTTAGACATTAATATTGATCAAAAATGGCAAGATGCTGAATATATTTTAGGCGCGGGTCCACTTATCGTTAAAGATAAAAAGACACATATTTCAATGCCAGAAGCTTCTTCATTTGTTAAGTCTAGACATCCAAGAACTGCAATCGGTGTCGATGCGACGGGGAAGAAAATATTTCTTGTTACGGTAGATGGAAGAATGCCGGGATATAGTAACGGTACAAGTTTACAAGATTTATCAAAACTATTAATTGCAAAAGGTGCAGTTAGCGCTATTAACTTAGATGGTGGCGGCTCGACGACAATGGTAACGAGTCAACCAGGATCTTACGTACCGAAAATGATTAATCGCTCTTCCGATGGATTTGAACGTAAAGTTTCTGCTATTTTCCAAGCGGTAAGTGTTGCACCGCCTGGAGAAATAAAAACATTTCAAATAGATGCAACATCAAAACAGCTTGAAGTAGGCGGAACTGCAACTTTAAGCATTAAAAATCCAATTGACATTTACGATAATCCATACCAACAAGGTGTTGGAAATGTGACATGGAAAGTCGAAGGCAATATTGGTAAAATGGAAGGGAATAAATTTATTGCAACTAAGCCCGGAACTGGAAATATTGTTGCGACAATCAATAATAAAACTGTGAAGTTACAAATGCGTGTCGCTGGTAGTGCAAGTGATATTTACACGGACGTCTATACAGACCACTGGGCATATAGTTCAATCATGGCTTTAAATAAAGATGGTTATATTCAAGGGTATCCTGATGGCACGTTTAAACCAGGAAAATCATTAACGCGCGGGGAAGCAGCAAGTTTAATTGCGAGAGGTTTACATTTAACAACGACGAAGCCGAATCCATTTACAGACGTGGATCCAAAGAACTTTGCTTACGCGGATATAGCGGCAGTTGCGGAGGTTGGCATTGTAGTTGGAAAGAAAGAAAACCAATTTTTCCCGAACGACGAGCTGACGCGTGCAGAAATGGCCGTGATTTTAAATCGTGCATTTACATTAATTCCAAAACCAAATCAAACGACGGAATTTAGTGATGTTCCTGCATCGCACTGGGCAGCGGGATCTATTAAACAATTAGCAGCTAGTGGTTTAACAAGTGGCTATTCTGATGGTACATTTGGACTGAACAGAAACATTACAAGAGCCGAATTTGCAGTATTCCTCGATCGTATTTTTAAGTATTAAATGAGCGTCCCCATTCTTCTTTCAACAAAGAGGAGTGGGGCGTTATTTATCTTCCCAAATATTGCTGAAAGATACGATTACTTAAGTTACGCCTCTAGACTGTCGATCATGCTAATCAAGCGAGAAATTTCAAACGTTCATACGCCGTTTTGCATGTTATAATGAAGTGCAAAGGTGAATTAAAATAGTCAATATATCCTCAGTTGTGTAAACTATAAAAGAAAGAGGATTAGGGGAAACCTATGACAATATATGTCTTTCAACATCAAGCACGTCTACATACTATTTTCTCAAGACTTATAAAAGGCATTACACCGTTGCAGTTTACAAGGAACAGTTCATCTACAAAGGCGGTCTGACATGTTATTTAACTCATTTGAATTTATATTTGTATTTTTACCGATTATTTTTGTCGGGTATTATGTTTTAAATAAAGTGAATTTTACTTTATCAAAAGTTTGGCTTTTAGTCGGCTCATTATTTTTTTACAGCTGGTGGAATCCAGTTTATTTACCGCTCATTTTAAGTTCGATTTTTGTCAATTACTTTATTGGGACATGGCTTGGAAATGCAGAAGGCAAACGTAAAAGGCAAACGATTTTAACAGCTGGTCTCATTTTTAACATCGCCTTACTGGGCTATTTTAAATACTATGATTTCTTTATTACAAATTTAAATACGCTATTCTCTACAGACTTTAATGTCTTACATTTGGTTTTGCCACTTGCGATTAGCTTTTTTACTTTCCAACAGATTGGCTATTTAGTTGATTCTTATCGACTCGAAACGAAAGGGTATCGCTTTTTTGATTATGCTTTATTCGTCAGTTTCTTCCCTCAATTAATTGCGGGACCGATTGTGCATCATAGTGAAGTGATGTCGCAATTTGAAAATCGCCAAAATAAAGTCATTCAATTTAAAAATATTAGCCTTGGGTTATTCGTCTTTGCGCTTGGATTGTTTAAGAAAATTGGCATTGCCGACACTTTCGCAATTTGGGCGACAGAAGGATATAATGCATCCGATCAATTGACATTGCTTGGTGGCTGGGTGACGTCACTGTCTTATACGTTCCAACTATATTTTGACTTTAGTGGATACTCTGATATGGCAATTGGATTAGGTTTATTATTTAATATTATTTTGCCCTACAACTTTAATTCGCCATATAAAGCATTGTCAATTCAAGATTTCTGGCGCAGATGGCATATGACTTTATCGAGCTTTTTAACGAAGTATATTTATATACCATTAGGCGGCAGTCGAAAAAGCATGCCTAGGACATATGTCAATATATTAATTGTCTTTTTTGTTAGTGGAATATGGCACGGGGCTGGCTGGACATTTGTTTTATGGGGACTTGCGCACGGATTTGCGAGTGTCATTTACAGATGGTGGTCAACACATGGCTTTAAATTACCAAAGTTGCTCGCTTGGTTCGTCACTTTCCAATTCATTAATATTACGTGGGTGTTATTCCGAGCACCTGATTTCCAAACTGCCACCCAGGTGATGAAGGCGATGTTTGGTTTACAATCAGTCGGTCAATCAAGTGCGGCAAGTATTTTCAGTCCTTTAAATATGATGGAAGCAGAAGTGCTTGTGACAAACCATATGTTTATCGTCATTGGCACAATTGTCTTTTTCTTCTTTATTTCAGTATTGGCGAAAAATACAAATGAGTTGCGTGAGAATTTCAAACCGACATTTGCGCGCGCTTTATTTACAGCAGCATTATTCGTCTACTCAATTTTCCAACTGCAAAAAGTGAGTGAATTTTTATACTTCAACTTTTAATTCTGTAGTAATGGAAGAATGAACTCTGAATACCGTTGCAATATATGATTGAATGGAAGAGTGTTGAACAAGCTATTAAAGGCTGAAAATCCTAATATTAGACTTCTGTCAAATTAAGTTAAAGGGTGTGAATCCATGACGGGGAAGAGTTTTACAATCGTAACCTTAGTATTAACCGCTATTTGTATCGTACCAGTCGCATTCTTTAATTATTGGATTGATCCGATGTGGACATTTCATACAAATAATGAGCATAATCAAATTCAAACGGTCATTAATGAACGACAACAAAAAACGAATCGTTTATACTATTCAAACGAAACGTACGATACATTATTAATTGGCAGTAGCCGAACAACTTATATTGATCAACGCGAATTTACTGGACGAAATGTGTTCAACTATGCAGTGGCAGATTTATCTTTTAAAGATTACGATACGATGATTGAGTTTGCCAAAAAAGAAAATGGAAAAGAATTTGAAACGATTATTATCGGTACGGACTTTTTCAAAACGAGCATTGCCCAAACGAGTACACCATCCGATTTTTATACGTATATTGAGCAAGTAAACGAACCCTTTTATCGCTATAAAAATTTATTGTCGCTTGATGTACTCGACTATTCTAGACATAATTATGATTTGGCAAAAGCTGGAATTGTGAGCGAAGCAAGAACTTATAATCGCGACAATATTGCTTCAGCCGCTGAAATTGATGCTGATAAAAGAGAGGCCGAAACAGCTGGAAAAATTAATAAGTTCCGTAATCAATTTTTTAAAGACGATAAGTATGAATACAATCCAGAATTTAAAGAAATGCTAACAACGATTCAAGCGAATAATCCAAACACCGAATTCATCATCTTTACAACGCCAATCTACAGCGGTTTATTCGATGCATTACTCGAAGAAGGGCGCTATCCTGATTATGTCAGATGGCTTAAAGATCTTACCGATGTATTCGGCGAAGTGCACCATTTCATGTATCCGAATCCAGTAACCGACAACATCGAAAATTATTTTGATGGCCATCATTTCTACCCACATGTCGGCACAATGATCGCGCATGTATTAAGTGGTGAATACAGTACCGACATTCCAAGTGATTTTGGCGTCGTGTTACAAAAGGAAGACTTAAATGAACAACTGCGCAGGTTACTAGAAATCGATGTTGAATCTGAGTAGTTTCTAGAATACGATAAAAAACTGTTTAGAAAGTCGGTAAGTCGATTTTCTAAACAGTTTTTTAGTTGCTCATTTTCATCAGATGGAGATGCTTTCCAAGTTGAATTTGCTTTCCAAGTTGAATTTGCTTTCCAAGTTAGCGCAGTTGCTTTCCAGGTTGGAGGGGTTGCATTCTAGGTTCGAACGATTGCATTCCAGGTTAGAGCAGTTGCTTTCCAGGTTGAATTTGCTTTCCAAGTTAGCGCAGTTGCTTTCCAGGTTGGAGGGGTTGCATTCTAGGTTCGAACGATTGCTTTCCAGGTCAGAGCCATTGCGTTCCAAGTTAAATTTGCGTTCCACGTTCGTCCATTTGCTTTCCACGTTCGAATTTCGTCCCGAGTAGATAAATCTACTAACGACCTTCCACTGTTTACGGAAAAATCCGGCTCAAAATCACAAGCTAAGATCTTTAGTTTGTCATTTGAGCAGGTGAAGCATGTGAAAGGAGGCGAATCATATTAAATTTCCTTCGATTGCTCATTTAATCACCTTAAAAGTCCAACGACCAACCTATCCTTCCTAGTAATAACAGCGATTCCTGTATAGGAAAATCATAAATTACTAGCATTGATAAGATTAAATTTACGTAGAAATTACTAGCTGTATTAGCTGAAAAGTGCCAGTTTATTCTTCAATAATTTCTATTTTTTCTGCACCTGCTTGGCCTGGATAACTCTGGTCTATCGTTGTTGTCCAAACAGAAACCATTTGTCCTACTTCCAAAGTATCGAGCTCATCGGTCGAAAACCATATTGCATCTGGGCGTCCATCAGGTAACTTTTCAGATTCACTCGAGACTAAAAATCTTCCATCTTTAATCTCAGTAATTTCTCCTGTAATAGCTGGTTCTACAGTTTCTGTTATGGTTTCATTTACTTCAGCACTTGGATCCGCATCTTCTTTCATTCCACAACCCAATAAACCAATCGCCAAAAGAAATAGGGATAAAACTAGACTCCATTTTTTCAAAGCGCTCACCTCCCTTTGAAAGTTAGACGTCCAACTGGCTGATTTTGTTTTAAAATGATTCAACTTTTAAGAAATCTTAAATTGCTAATCTTCATCAGCTAAATGCTAGTAATTATGGTTTTATTTTACAGATGGGAATTGCGTAACAAGTATAGCTCGTTACGTACCAGGTTCTATCGTTTTCGTAACAAGTTAGCCCTATGGGTGTAACAGATGGGCATTGCGTTACAAGTTAGCGACTTTTCGTAACAGGCGAGAATTGCATAACAAGCCCAGTCCGTTCACTAATTAAAAAAAGAAACCCAAAGTTAGCAGCCTAACTTTGGGTTTCTTCATCATTTCATTTAAATCACTAGCTTACATCATCGGCAAGTTTTATTCCCCAAGTTCAACAGATGCTTTTGCTACCCATCCAGTAACTACTGTGTCGCCGTCTTGTACATAAACTTGGTAAAACTCATCTGCTTCATCGACAATGACAACTTCAGTTCCAGCACTTAGTTCCACAAGTACTTCATAGTTTTCATCCAAACTTTCGTACATCGGAGTACCGTCATCCATTACTTGCCCGAGAATCATTTCATCTTCTGCAATAACTTCGTCTTCAATGATTTCTTCGACTAAAGCACTCATTTGAACAGTACCATTTTTACCATTGCCGAATACAAGATGTTCTGCTGGCATCCAGCCTGTGTTGTTGTTAATTTTTACCTTATACCATTTTGCATTATGACCGATTACTTCTACCTTCGTATCATCTTTTACTTCTGTGCCTACAGTACTGAAGTTTGTATGCGGACCGCTGTGAAGCAATGCTTTTTTACCAGTAGCAGCTTTCACGGTAGCTGTATCGCCTGCAAATTCCGTATTGACATTAAACACGTTCACTCCAGTTGGTAGCGGAGAATTTTGCGGTTGATTTTTAAATGCTGGGATTTCGAATACAAGTGGGTGTCCACCTAAATCGCTTACTAAGTCAAACATCGATTTAATACGAACTGTTTGTTTATTCGCCCAACCAACATCCGTCGCATACTTTTTATAATGAGTTGGGTTTGCTGGGTTCCAACGCATTTTATAAAGCGTATCTTGGCCATTGCTAATATAACCATTACTAATAAATTCTGCACCGCCGATAATAGCCGCATCAACTGTAAACCAACCAGACTCATAAGCACGAATCGCACCACAATCATTAGCACAACTATCATAAGCGCCGATGCCGAACATATTATAAGTCTTTTTAATATTTGTTAATTGACTACGGTTTCCCGCTGTTACGACTGTTGCTTTCTTGTCTTTGTTTAAACCTACTTCAATACCAGTCGCCAGTTTAGAAGTACCATTACCAGTTTCTAATAAAGCATGCGAGATTAAGTAAACATCATTCGTATTATGAAGCTTACTCGCTTGAATGAAAGTTTCAGCTTTATTCGTCAAGACACCTTTATTGTTCAATACTTTTTCATTTAACGTTTTTGGGCTAATGCCTGAACTACCTGATAGCACTAAAAACTGATACATATTCGTGTCGTGATTTTTAAAGTTGTTTGGATTTAAATAATGCTCCGTCATCGCACGACTTGCATCATACCAAGCCCAACCGTAATCTGTTTGTGGCAAAGTACTATCATTCATTTGCTCATCCACAATATGTTTGAAATCATAATCATAAGAAACGTGGCGGATCACTTCACTTGGATTTTCAATCGCATTTAACATGCGTAAAATCATGACAGCTGCTTCCGCACGTGTCGCATTGTCTTTCGGTTTGAAATAATATTTATTTTGTGGACCTTGCACTTTTCCACCGACAATACCTAAATGCTGTAACTTTTTAACTGCTGATTTCGCATAAGGAGAAATACTTGCTTCATCTAAAAATAGCTCAGTACTTTCAACAGGATAAATATTTTGTTGATTTAAAGCTCTTGTAATCATCACGGAAATTTCCTGACGTGAAATGACTTTATTTGGCTCAAACTGAGTTGCGCTTGTCCCACCAACTAAATTTAAATGAGCAGCAGTGGTAATTGTGCTGTAGTACCAATCACCTTTTTTTACATCAGTAAATGGGCTGTCATAATTTTGAGAACCAATATTTAAAGATGATAAGATTAGTTTTGTAAATTCGGCACGTGTAATATTATTATTTGGCTTATAAATATCATTGCCGTACCCACCCATGATGTTGCGTTTGGACAATTCTAATATACTACTTTTAGCCCAATGGTTTTCAATGTCACTAGCATGAGCCTTATGTGGCATGAAAAGCGAAAATACTAAGATAAAACTTAGACTTAAACGCACGATATTCTTCAAGACTATAACCCTCCTATATTTCATTTATTATTTTAATGTATCAAATTGATGAAAAAAATGATAGTGTACAATAGATTATGTTATAGTAGATAAAAGAAAAATGTCTTGAGTAGTCAGACGTTCATCACAATAAAAGCATAGTAAACGGAGAGTAAAATGACTGAGAAAATAGTAGAAATTTTAGGGGTGCGATTTGCTAATACGACGCGTAAACAACTCATTAGTACCTTAGACCAACATCTACAACTTAATGAGAAACAATTTATCGTAACGGCAAACCCCGAAATCGTTATGAAAGCAAATCAAGATCAACAATATATGGCCGCTCTAAAGCAAGCAAATTATATTACGGCGGATGGGATTGGTGTTGTAAAAGCTGCCCAGATGCTCAAAACACCATTACCTGAGCGTGTTGCTGGTTTTGAAGTGATGCTAGATTTATTGAAATTAGCAAATGACAAAGCTTATAAAGTGTATTTTCTAGGCGCATCAGAAGAAACGCTTCAGAAAACGGTGGAAAATGTACAGAGAGATTATAAAAATATAAATATTGTCGGTTCGCAACATGGCTTCTTCGACTGGGAAGACAAGCAAATTGCAGAAAGAGTTGTGGCAGCAGAACCAGATTTCGTTTTCGTTGCACTCGGCGCACCACGACAAGAACAATGGATTACGCAAAATTTAGCATCATTTGATAAGGGAATCTTTATTGGCGTCGGAGGTAGTTTTGATGTGCTTGCGGGGACAGTAAAGCGTGCGCCAGTAATTTGGCAAAAGCTTAATTTAGAGTGGTTGTATCGAATTGTCAAACAACCATCTCGTTTAAAACGATCACTTGCCATTCCACAATTTATGTTAAAAATTTTGCAAGTGAAACTTAAAGGAACTGCGAAATAATGAACCAAACATTTGTTAAAAGTACACTCATCTTATCAGTTGCGACACTTGTTTCGAAAATATTAGGCAGTATCTTCCGCATTCCTTTACAAAATATTGCAGGGGATGAAGTGCTCGGGATTTTTAGTCTCGTCTATCCTGTTTATATGGTAGCACTTATTTTGTCAGTTGCTGGTATTCCAGTTGCAATTTCGAAGTTAATTTCAGAAGCACGGGTCAATAACGATCATCAACGAATCGATGAAATCTACCGAACATCGTCGATTTTAACGTTATTATTCGGTGTCTTGAGCTTTACGTTAATTCTCGTCTTTCAAAATCAACTGGCGAACTTACTTGGCGGGCCAACTGTCAAACCAGCATTAATCATTGTGTCTTTAACCTTATTAATTGCACCGTATATGGCAGTGTATCGCGGGTATTTTCAAGGATTTGAAAATATGGTACCGACCGCGCTGTCGCAAGTGATTGAACAATTTGTGCGTGTCGGATTGATTCTCATTCTAGCTGTTTTTTTAGTACAGCAAAACTATAGTAGTGAAACGATTTCGGGTGGCATCATGATTGGTTCGTCACTTGGTGCACTCGCATCACTCATTTATTTACGACGCTTATTCAGGAAAAATAAAGCGAAAAATGCGGTCGAAAAAAGTCCTTTTTCATGGCAACAATTTATCGCTACGAGTAAAGTCATTTTACTCATTTCAATACCGATTAGTATCGGTGCAATTACGATGGCCCTCGTGAACTTTGTTGATTCACTAACAATTCCAATGAGCCTAGTAAATGCCAATGTCCCGAGCAGTGAAATTACGCATTTATATGGGATTTATGGAAGAGGATTGTCACTTGTGCAAATTGTAACGGTGTTTTCATCTTCACTCGTCCTTCCACTCATTCCGCTCATTACGAGAAAACTTGCGGAGCGTGACGAAGTAGGAATGCGTCAAATCATTGAAAAAACGCATTTCATGTCGCATATCATTTCATGGCCAGCAGCGTTCGGTTTATTTGCCTTAACAGTACCGTTAAACATTGCATTATTTACGAATACAGAAGGTAGTTATGTACTGGCAATTATCGGTATTAGTTCGGTCTTTACATCGCTTGCGATTTTAGGGACAGGGATTTTACAAGGGATGGATTTAGCGAAGCATGCAGCTTTAATTGTTGTTGGGGCGGTTATTGGAAAGGTCATTACCAATATCATCTTCATTAAACAATTTGGTTTAGTTGGAGCGGCTTATTCAACGCTCGTCATCTATATTGCGATTTTCATCGTCAATAGTTATGTATTAATACGTCGTACAGCGTTTAAGAGCTGGTCGAAAAAACATACAATCATCGTTTTAGCAACAGCACTCATGACAGCAGTTATCGGTTTACCGACACTTTATTTTGAAGTTGCTGAATGGAGTCGAACGGTGGCATTACTTTATTCCGTTGCGGCAATGATTGTCGGTGCTGGCATTTATTTTGCAGTACTATTATTTGCAAAAGTAATTGGAGAAGAAGAACTTTTAAAACTACCAGTAATCAAAAAGATACTGTTAAAAAGACGAAACAAATTAGGCCGCTAAATCTATTGCGGACTTGGAATTCGCCGTCACTCATTGTCATTTCACATATATGGGTGTATGCATAGGAAATCCAAACTTGAAAGGAGAAAAGCAAGTAGATGTTTAAGAAACCGTTATGGATCATTTTAACAGTAGCAATGATTCTCTCATTACCATCCATTTGGGAACGTATGACGACCGAATGGGGAAACAATCAATATGAATTTATCGTACCGTATGAAGAAGTTGCGGAACTTGCACTGAAAACAGATGGTGATACGACAGAGATTTTACAAAGACTGAAATCAGCCGGTGTTGAAACGGTTAGTTTAGAGCCGATTACATTAGAGGAGTTGTCTTTAAGAGGAGATATCGTTGTTTTAAGTCCAGAAAGAGTGAGAGAAATTGCATTATTCTCGGAGGACTTTGATGTTAATCAAACATTGGACAACCAGGGAGTATATATTCATACTCTTAACGAAACGAACTTAACGAAAGATTTGGAACGTTTCTTTGAAGACAAAGAATTGAAAACGGTCTTCATTCAAGGCAAGAAAATGTTGTACATTCCAGGTGAGAAAAAAGATGTTTTAAGTAAAACACTTGGCTATTCGTACGATATTATAGATGAAATTGAAGCAGCTGGTTTAGCGCTTGTACCTCGTATCCCAGAACTTGTGGAAGACGATGTTGAACGTATGATGGAAGAAATCGTCGAATTACGTGATCGAACTGCAGGACGTATTTTACCATCTGGTAATGAAGTGTTTGGTTTGAAAAATCCGAACCAAATTAAAGCAATTGCAGAACAATTACTCAACGAACAATATGACGTCTACTTAATAGAGATGTTTGAACAAAAAGGCTTTAATACACTTGCTTACAGCATGGATTTGAATGTAGTTCGTATGCACGGGATTAATTTAGATCAAATTAAAAAACCGGTAGATGCAGTCAATCGTTCAGTACGTGCGGTGAAAGAACGAAATATCCGCTCTTTATTTATTCGTTTTGATACAAAAGAGCCAGAAGAAACATTAGAAGCAGTCGAGCGATATTTATATGATGTGCAGCAGCAAATGCCGAAGCAATTCCATTTAGGAAATGTGAAACCTTTTGAAAAATACACGGTTTCTACATTTGCTACAATCGCGGCATTCATTGCGATGATTGCATTCATTATGTTGGCGACTGAAACGATTTTCAAAACGCGACTCTTAACAATTGTCGCAGGTGCAGGGCTAACATTATTAGCGCTCGCTTATCTCGTATTAAAGTTAGCAATTATTGTAAAGGCATTCGCCTTATTGACAGCAATTGTAGCACCAGTCTTTGCTGTACTCGCAATTGATTTACAATCGAAAAAAGGGCTCTTGAAAAAATATGCCCAAGCAGCACTCATCGCTACGATTGGCATTATCATTGTCACAGCTTTATTAAATGGTAATGATTATTTACTTGGTATTAATGCATTTAAAGGTGTGAAATTGGTTTACATTGCACCAATGGCCTTCATCGGATTATATGCGCTATATGGAAACTATCAAAAAATCGCGAAACAACCGATTTTATATATTCATGCGGTGCTAGCGGTTGTATTACTTGCATTTGTTGCGTATTATATGAGCCGTACGGGTAATGCTGGAACTGCCACTGATTTAGAATTAGCGATTCGTCAAACGTTGGAGCAATGGTTATATGCACGTCCACGTACGAAAGAATTTTTAATCGGCTTCCCGTTTTTCGTATTGGCATTGTACATGTACCCACGTCAGCAATTAATTGGTAAATTATTATTAATTCCAGGCGTCATCGGGTTTTTATCGATGGTCAATACGTTCACACATTTCCACATTCCGATTTACGTATCGGTCATTAGAAGTGTGTTGGGCTTAGCAATTGGTTTTGTCGTTGGTTTAGTGTTCATTTGGATTGTAAAACTAGCAATCCGTCTATATAATCGCTACTTGAAACAGAGGTGGTCCGTGTGAATATCGTCATTTCCGGCTATTATGGTTTTGATAATATAGGAGATGAAGCGATTCTTTACGCAATCATCCAATCTTTAAGGAAAGAACAGCCGAACATCGGCATTACAGTTTTGTCGAACGCACCTGAAGTCACAGCTGAACGCTATCAAGTTGAAGCGGTCAATCGTTGGCAATTAAAAGAAGTCGCACAAGTACTTAAACACAGTGATGGCCTCATTAGTGGTGGCGGTAGTTTAATGCAAGATGAAACAGGTTTAAAGACGATTCCTTATTATGCAGGGATTATCGCACTTGCGAAACGTTATAAAAAACCAGTATTTATTTATGCACAAGGGATGGGTCCTTTTAATAAGTCTATTTCCCGTTTTCTCGTAAAGAAAACATTGAAAAACACAGTTGTCACTGTACGGGACAATGATTCTAAGCAATTACTTAGAGAAATAGGCGTCAAAGGAAATATTACAATTGTTCCAGATCCAGTATTAGGAATTGACGTTGTGCAACAATCGAGCGATTGGTTTACGGAGCAACAATTTACACAGCCAACTGTAACCGTATCGGTAAGAGAGTGGCCGACCGATAAAGCGTATAAAAAGAAGCTTGCCGACGCGCTGACAGTCATTGGGAAAGAAGGGTACGCAATCGTCTTTATCCCAATGCATGGTGCACATGATTTAACGACATCCGAAGAAATTGCTAAGATGATGGATTGTACAAGTTATATCGCACCGCATGATGCATCGATCCATGAGAAAATCGCCATTATTCAACAATCTGATTTACTCATTGGCATTCGATTACATGCGCTCATATTTGCAGCAGTCGTCAACACGCCGTTTCTTCCTTTATCCTATGATCCAAAAATCGATGCGTTTGCAGACATTTGTGGACAACCACTCGTTGGTAATATCGATGAAGATGATTGGGAAGTAGAAGATTTAACGGCAATGTTCACGAAGATGGCAAGTAATTTAGCAGTTGAGCAAAGTCGATTGGACGCTACAGTCGCTCCTTATAAAGAGCAAGCACAACAAACTGCGCGCGCCACAATCGCTGCTTTTCAAAGATAAAAAGGAAGTAGAGCACGATTCAAAGTGCTCACTTCTATCCTTATACAGTTACGAAATGCTGTACGTAGAAAGAAAAACTTATATGAGCTTTTAAACAATTCAACTTGGGAGGAAATACGAACACAATGAAAGCGAAAAAAACATGGATTTACCAACTCATCGTCGTCCTAGCCCTTAGTCTTATGATTCCATATCCACAAGCGAATGCAGCAACATTATCAGATATACCAGCTGGTTATAAAGCAGAGATTAATTATTTGATTGATAAAGGTATTATTTCTGGCTATCCAGATAATACATTTAAACCAAACAATAAAATTACACGTGAAGAAGTCGCAGCGGTCATTGGTCGTGCACTTAACTTAAATGGTGCAAAACGTCAAACGAAATTCCCAGACGTCAACCCGAATTCATTCGGTTCAGGGTATATCGCATCAGCGGTTGAAAGAGGCATCATTTCAGGACATACAGATGGCACATTTAAGCCAAATGATAACATTACACGTGGACATATTTCTGTTATGTTAGAAAGAGCATATAATCTAAAAGGACAAGGACTTGCTGTTTTCAAAGATGTTTCATACGGTAATAAAAATCTTTATTCAGCTGTAGATGCAATGTTCTCCAATGGAATTACTGTTGGAAGTGGAAATGGTTTATTCAGCCCGAATTTAGAAATTACGCGTGCAGAATTTAGCGTACTCGTTGCGAGAAGTATGAACCCACAATTCCGTAAAGAAGTAAAAACGAATGAGTACACAGTTAAAGTTGATTCAACGGGCTTAAACATTCGTTCTGGTCCAGGAATGAACTACGGTGTCGTTGGTAAATTGACAAACGGCACAAAAGTATTAACAGCAGGCACAAATGATTACTGGCAGTATATTAAAGTAGGCACAACAACAGGCTATGTATCTCGTGATTATTTAGTAGATGCTAACGGTGGTAGCATTAGTGGTGCAGAAGTTTCTAAACGTTACATCGCAATCGATGCAGGTCATGGCGGACATGATCCAGGTTCATCTGGGAATGGTTTAGTAGAAAAAGTAGTAACGCTAGAAGTTGCGAAAAAAGTAGAAAAAGCATTGGAAAAAAGAAATGTAAAAGTATTAATGACACGTACAAACGATACATACGTCGGGTTACAAGAACGTGTGAATATTGCTGAGCGTGCGAAAGTAGATGCGCTTGTCAGCATCCATACAAACTCGTTTTCTAGTAGTAGTGCGAACGGAACAGAAACGTACTACAACTTAGCGAGAGCATCTAAAGTAGATGATAGTAAACAACTTGCAACATTTATTCAAAATCGTTTATATAAAGCGATCAACACAACGAATCGCGGCGTGAAAACGGCAAACTTTGCAGTAACACGTACAACATTCCCATCGACTCTAGTAGAACTAGCATTTATTTCGAATAAGCAAGATGCTGAAAAGTTAAAGAATCAGCAACAAGTAATGGCAGATGCAATTGCAGATGGCATTATGGATTATTATAATTGGAAAGGGCAATAAGCTAGCCCATCCTTTTAGTTATATACCATTCGTACACATTTCGTAAAGTGTAGTTTCAAACGAGAGATTGCTTTAAAAGTCAGTGATACTGATTTTCTAGCAATCTCTTTTTTTAACTTAATAGATGAAGGAAAATTTTCATGCAATCATCTAAAAATCTAGTGAATCATGCCGAAATCATCAAGAAAGAAAATGAAATTTCTGGTATGATAGAAAAAACAAAATAAGTGGGGTCATGCTATGAGAAGGCAATCATTGTTCGTCATTGTTTTTACATTTTTACTGATTAGTTTTTCTTTTACACCAACCACGGCTTTTGCGGAACAAGCCGACACAGAAAGAATGATGATTACGTTTAAAAATCAAATTGATGAAGAATTACTAAAAGATGTAGAAATCCATCATTTATTTCCGAAATATCATGCAGCAGCTGTTACGATTCCAGTAGAGTTAAAGGAAAAGTTTGCAAAACACGGTTCGATTGCAAAAATTGAACCAGACGCAATCGTTACAACAAATGCTCAAATAGTAGATTGGGGATTTAAAAAAGTAGAAGCAGTAGAATCACATAAGCTCGGGTTAACAGGAAAAGGTGTGAAAATCGGCATCGTTGATTCAGGAATTGATGCAAAACATCCTGACTTGAAAATTACAGGCGGTGTTTCATTCGTCGGGTCGAAAACCGATTATCGAGATACGAATGGTCATGGTACACATGTTGCAGGTGTTATCGGCGCACGTGACAATAATATAGGTATCATCGGTGTTGCACCTGAAGCCGAATTATATGCGATTAAAGTAATCGGGGAATCAGGTTTAGGCAATCAATCTGACGTCGTTCAAGGAATTGAATGGGCGATGGAAAAAAAACTCGACATTTTAAATTTAAGCATTACGACGACAAAAAAGTCTACGGTGATGGAAGCTGCGTTAAATGATGCCTACCAACAAGGGCTTATTCTTGTAGCTGCTTCTGGCAATAGTTTGACAGGATTTACCGAACCTGTAGAAGTACTTTATCCAGCACGCTTTTCATCAGTCATTGCGGTTGGTGCAGTCGATCAACAGTTTAAAAAGGCTTCATTTTCATATTATGGCAATGCTTTAGAATTTGTTGCACCTGGTACGGATATTTTAAGTACTGTCCCTACAAATCTAACAGCCGATCCATACGCGACAAGTGATGGTACGTCGATGGCAGCACCTTTTGTCAGCGGCATCGCAGCATTATATAAAGAAGCTTATCCGCAATTAAGTAATAAAAGAATCCGTACATTGATGCAAACGAATAGCATTGATCTCGGTCCTGTAGGAAAAGATCGACATTATGGCTATGGACTGATTCAAGCACCAAAAACAGTGAAAGATATCGTGTTCGCAGATGTAGCGACAAACGCTTGGCATGAACAAGCAATCATGGAATTATATAATGAAGGCATTTTAAGCGGTTATCCAGATGGCAATTTTTATCCGAATAAAGAAGTGACAAGAGCTGAAGCGATTACGATGATTAGCCGTACATTAAATATAGAAGCGGCACGCCAACCGACAAACTTTAAAGATGTACCTGAAAAACATTTTGCGTCGGGTTATATTGCGAAAGCTGCGGAAAAAGGCATTGTATCAGGTTATCCAGATGGACGCTTTGCGCCGAATACTGCTGTCATTCGAGCGGATACAGCCGTGTTATTCGTCTCAGCTTTCGAATTGGCACATAAAGAATCGGCATCATATCCAGATGTCTTAGAAGGAAAGTATTATACGAATCCAATTTATACATTAAAAGGACATGGCATTGCTAGTGGTTTCCCGAACGGCACGTATCAACCGATGAAACAAATGACGCGAGCGGAGTTTGCGGTCTTGCTATCGAAGCTGTTGGAAATGCAGGAAGTGTAATTGATCGGTTGTCACTGTTGTTTGGCGTAATTTGAAAGTGATGGAGTATATTACAAAAGTGTTACAGTGTTGCAGAAGTATGACGTGCGAGTTAAGGATGTTACGGGTTTTTGAATAAAAAAGTCTAATGGATTAAAAGATTAAAGAAATTGATAAAAAAGTAAAATAGTAGTTGAATTATCTAGCGAATATTGTATCATGTTTAATAGTATGATTGTATGTAGATAGAAAACTAGAATTGGAATCCTAGCTAGAGGATGCTATTTGACTAGTTTGCCTATTTGACGTATAATCTTATCTATAACTATAGTTTTATCGTTATAGTAAATTGCTAGTGTTGTTATGGGGTACCTGAAAGAATGAATACAAGGTTTTCCTAGTAGGAATGCTTTCAATCTAGATCTAACATAAAACATAGCAATAAAATTTTAGAATCCTTAAGGAGGAAATAGGACTTATGACTAAACAATCTAACAAGCGTAAGTTTTTAGCAACAACATTAACAGCAACTATGGTAGCTGCAGCAGTAGCACCAGTAGCAGGAGCTGCAGCAGCAGATACAACAACTTTCCCGGACGTTCCAGCTGATCACCCATATGCAGACGTAATTGCTGACATGGCAGCAGCAGGAATCGTTAAAGGTGATCCAAACGGTAACTTTAACCTAGGTGGTAAAATTACTCGTGCAGAAGCAGCTCAAATGGTTGCAGGTTTACTTGATTTGAAAACAGGTGCAAACAAAAACGAAACTAAATTCGAAGACGTTAAAAGTGACGTTTGGTATACAGGAGCAATTAACTCTTTAGTTGCTGAAGGCATCATTGCTGGTATTTCTGAGAAAGTATTCGAACCAGGTGCGAACATTACACGTGGTCAACTAGCTCAATTATTAGTAGTTGCTTACGGTTTAGAAGACGTTGATGTAACTGACGTTAAACTACCATTCACTGACGTTGACGAAGATGCATGGTACACAAAACCAATCAAACAATTATATAGCGAAGGCCTAATTACAGGACAAACTGCTAACACATTTGGTCCAAAAGCAGACATGAAACGTGGAGACTTTGCATGGTTAGCAGCTAACGTTGACTACGCAAAAGGCGACAAACTACCAAAACCAACACCAGAAGTAACAGAAGGTATTACATCTGTTAAAGCTGTTAACGATACTCGTGTACTTGTTGAGTTCGGTAGTGCACTAGATAAAGACTTCATTCGCGAAGCAGAATTAAACGGTAAATATTTCACGATTCATACTGAAGGTAATTCAGTACAATCTGAAGGTACAATCCAATCTAAAGCAATTAACTTTGCGCCAGACGGCAAATCAGCTACATTCGATTTAGAAGACAACAAAGAAATCGAATCTGGTAAAAAATATATCGTTTCTCTATTAGACGGTGCTAATCCAAAAGTATCTGACGTTGTTTATGCATATGCTCCAACTGTACTAAAAGCAGCAGCAGATGCACCAAACTTTGAAGTTTCTACAGTGGCAGACAAAATTTTTGTTAAATATAACACGAAAATGAAAGATACTGCAAAAGACGTTGAAAACTACGAAGTTTATGACGAAGGTAGCCAAAAATTAGGTGATTTGTCTGAATTCCTAACAGAAGACGCTAAAGGTGAATGGGTAGACCTTAACGAGAAAAAAGAAGTTGAATTTCAATTAGGAAAAGATTCAGATAAAAAACTTCAAGCTGGTAAAACATACAAGCTAGTTGTTAAAGAATCTGTAAAAACAGATGATAACAAAACTCTTTCTGAGTCAAATCGTACAATTAAAGTGAAAACACCTTCTGTTAAAGAAGCTAGCCCAGTAGCTAAAGTTGCACGTGTTACAAGTGCAGATACAATCACTTTATATTTTGACCAAGATATTGCTAGTCCTAACGCTACAAACGAAGTTAATCTAAACAAAGCACAATTAAACTTAAAAACTTCAACTGGTAAAACTGTTGATGTAGAGAAGTTTGCTGGAGCAGAAGTAGTAGGTGATAATGCTCTTGCAATTTCATTTACAGAACCTGTATTTGATGCGGGCTTAACTTATAAAGTTGATATGCCAGCAAACGTTGTTCAAAACGGTATCTTCACGAACGCTATGAACGAAGCAACTACAAGTTTAACAGCTAAAGCACAAGAAAACGTTTCTATTAAAACAATGAAAGCAGAAATCGTTGCTGATCCAAAGAACGATGCAAAAGCTGACTTAATCTTAACGTTTGACCAAGTGCCGAATCTAGATACATTAGATAAAAATGACATTGTTTTATATGACGGACGTGACAAATATGTTCTAGATAGTGATGCAACAGTGAAAGTGTTTGGTGGCGATACTTCAGGTAAATCAATCATTATCGAAGATACAAAGAACTTCTTCTTAAATGGCACAAATTCTGAAGGTAACGAGTTACAAATCAAAACAGGCGAAAGCTATGACGTTGAGATTGCTAAAGATGCATTAGAAACAGATACGTTTGATACAGTTGTTCCAGCGAAAAACAAATCTAAATTAACTGCATCAACAAAAGGAATTTCAATTTCAGCACCAATCATTGATGAAGTTGTACTTCAATCAGCTGATAAAATCGAAGTTGTATTCGAAGAAAATATCAAAGGTAATGTGAAAGCAAGCGACATCACTGTAGATGCATTCGTTGCAAACCGTTCAGATATCTTTGAAGCTAACGATGCTGCAGAACTAGAAGCTAACCCAGTTTCTGGTGCAGGTTACTTTGATGTTAGTATCAGCGGTAAAGTAATGACGCTTACAGCTAAAACAGGAGTTAAATTCCCAACATCAGAAGAAGCGACAAATATTAAAATTGCTGAGAAAGTATTCACTAACTCAACAGGTAAAGTTGGTAATGAGGAACTTGAGATTGAAGCAGCAAGCCATGACTTCGTTGATAATGCAGCTCCAGTCGTAATTAGTGCACATGCTGATGAGGATGCTAAGCAAGTAACTGTAACTTACTCTGAAAATGTTAAACTTCAAGGTGATGCAGAGAATATTGCAACATTATTCTTCACAGATAAAGGCGAAAATGCAAGTGAAGGTGTTGAGTATGTTGGAACTAACAACACTGCTACAATCACATTTAAAGAGGATGTATGGAAAAATGATACAGATCTTTCGGCTGTAACACTTAAGTACTCTCAAGGTAGCTCATATTACATCCAAGACCTTGTAAGCAATAAGATGAAGACTTCTACATTAAAAGGATTCTTCTCAATTCACAAGAATGGTCCGACTAACTAATACGTAAATTCCGAATGCTATGGATGATACACTAAAGTTGCAGAAGCATAGTAATGAAATACCAAAACTGAAAAATTTACTTATGCAACATACAAATCAGCAATTACTATGATCTTGTAAAAGCATATAAAAAACAGTCCCGCAACCGAGCAATTGGTTGAGGGACTGTTTTGCGATTCTATAATATTTAACGTTGGTGAAAATAAAACCACCTTTTTGAGATGATCAAAAGGTGGTGGAATTTCACTAACGTTATTTTATTTTCAAATAGAAAAGAGCTATTTTATCGAGGAACATTTTGAAAAAAGGGGATTTCAATCGGGTTATTTTTCGAAGGAGCCTTTAGGAAAGTTTAGATAATCGAGAGGGGAAATTGAAGATTAATTGTATGCGAAAGTTTGCCGATTGTTACTCTTCTTCTGTATTTATTGAAACGACAATTATTCTTGCATGTAACCCTTTTGGTATGAACAATATAAGCCTTCTCATTAAAAATTTCCAGATTATTACAAACTGGTTTAACTTCCTCATAATGTTAGGAATTCTTGAATTAGGTGAAACGTGGACTAGAGATATATCAACAACAATTCGTAAGTAGGCAATAAACATATTATTCATTAAGGTATCAATCTGTCATTTCCATATTTACTCATGAATTTAGAGCTATTGCTAACATGCCTACTAGGGGAACTTGAACAACCTAGGAAGGTACATGCGGATTGATATAAAACAGTTGTCGTTTGAGAAATGATTGATAAGTTGAAGGAAACTGTCAGGCTTATCTTATCACTAACTTTTTAGTGCTGGCAGCTAGAAATACTAGTTTATTTAATAGGTCTCAAGTTATCTATATCATGAGTATAAAATAGCCAATCCCTTTTCATACTTCTATTCATACTACTCCCTCCCCCATCTCTTGTTTATTTATCGTCTGGATAATTAAATATTTAAATTGAGTGCTATCTTTTCGGATGAAAGCATTTATAGGAAATATATGTAAATCGGGTAGAGGGCTATATTTCAAATTCTTGTTTGTTATAATAGGCTTGGAATCTTGAAGTTTAATCATAGAGGAGGGATTTCGGTTGTTAAAATATAAGAGTCAATTTATTAAACGTATGCTGTTTATGACTTTAGGTTTGTTTATGTTGACAAATACTTTAAAAGTAGAAAGTAGTTATACAGGGTTGCTTTTTCCAGATATGCCAGCTTGGGGTGGGGAATCTGTCGAATATCTAGTTATGAATGGAAGTATTCAAGGCTATCCAGATGGTACGTTTCGTCCAGACGAGAAATTGACACGTGCACAAGCGGCTACGATTTTAGCGCTTACATTAAAGCTTCCCATTCAAAACGAAGCATCCGCTTTCAAAGATACAAAAAAACATTGGGCTGATCAATATATTGCAGCTATTGTAAAAGGGAAAAAGAATGTCATTCATGGCTATCCAGATGGTACTTTTAAACCGAATGAAACGATTACACGCGCACAATTAGCCAAAATGATTGTAGAAGCTTATGACTTGAAAGAAAATATAAATGCTGATGTAAAATTTATAGATATGCCTGAAAACTATGCTTCTTATATAAAAACTTTGGGCAGTTTAGGGATTGTAGTAGGACCTGTTCAAAATGAGTTCCGTCCATTAGAAAGTGTAACCAGGCTTCAAATTGCAGCAATTATTCATCGCACAGAAGATAAAAGCCAACGACTTCCTATTCCAGAGAAAAAGCTGTATCCATCTATTCAAGATGTTAAAGTTTTTAATGAAACGAAATTTGAAGTGACATTTGAACAACCAATTGCTGAAAATATTGCAAAGGAAATTGAAGATAGTGGAAAGCGTTTTGCAGTATATGTCAAAGGGCAATCTATTCACAGTTCGAGTGCTGTACAATCACAAATGATTAGTTTTGATAAAACGTATCAAAAAGCGACAGTTATTTTATCGGAAGAATCTATCACTACGGATGCTCAGTACAGCATTGTATTAATGGATGGTGATTATTTAAAAGTTTCAGATGTATTGACGGCTTATTCTTCTGTTATTCTAAAGAAAGGGACAAAACAACCAACTGTATACATTAATGATCATCAAGAGAAAATCATTATACAATTTCATGAGAAGATGGATGCATCTGCGTTAGAAGCAGGTAATTATAGCGTTTATCGAAATAATCAATTACAAGGTAGTTTAAATGATTATATATGGTTAGTGGAAGAGCGCACTACAGAAAAAGGAGAATGGGTTGATGCGACTGAGAAAACGGCAGTTGAATTTAACTTAAGTGAGCATCCTAATCAGAAGAAGTTCATAGCCGGAGGAACTTACAAAATACTTGTTTCGAATGCTGTGGAGACAGAGAAAGGGAATATATTGTCTGATGTTGAAAAAGTGGCACCGATTCAAATGTTGTCTGTCCAGCAAGCAAAACCGTATGCAAAGATTGCTAGAGTTGTAGACGGTAGTATAGTGATTACGTTTGATAAACATGTATCAGAAGTATTTTTAAACTCAGCACTTATTACACTGAAAAAACCAAATGGTCATTCCATCCGAGTTAACCAAATACTAACTTCGTCAGAGGATAGTATTTTAAGTAAAAAAGAGATTAGATTAGTCGTCGACTCTGACATGGTTTTGGAGAAGTCACTGTCTTACACGATAGACTTACCAGAAAATTTAGTAGCAAATGCGATGTTTCCTAATGCTTTAAATGAAAAAGAAGTAGGCTTACAAGCAAATGCTCAAAAAGATGTTGAAATTCTAGAAGTTTCTGCTAAAGTTATCCCACAAACCCGTGATAAGAAAAAAGCAAATCTTCAATTAAAGTTTGACCAAAGAGTCGATTTAACTTATTTAAAAGCTTCATTTAAAGGTGTGGCTATTAGAGGTGAGCAATCAATCTATTCGTTAAATGAAGAGACAAACATTGCTTTAGATGCTAGTGATGTTACTGGAAAAACCGTTTTAATTCAAGATGTAGAAAAAGCTTTTACACAAACTGGTGTTGAAAGTGAAAAGGGATTAAAACTAAAGAGTGGAGAAAGTTATCTGCTAGAAATTGACCAGAACATTTTAAGAACCGAAAATGGTGAAAAAATCAATCAAGAAAAGCTTGTTGCGACTTTTAAAGGGATAAGTGTATCGGCTCCTAAAATAGAAAAGATTATATTAGTATCCGCACATGAGATAGTAGTAGTGTTTAAAGAGGAAATTGAAGCAAAACATTTACAAGCACATCATTTGAAAGTAATGGGGTATGAGCGTTATAAAAGTGGTGTATTTACACAAACACCTATTTTTTTAACAGGTGAGTCACAAATTAAGTTCCGACTGCAAGGAAATGAGTTGAAAATTAACACTGCTAGCGAAAATACTTACTTTATAACAGATGGTAGACAAGAGTTGCTAGAAATTCATGGGGATGTGATAAAGGGAAAGGAAAGCGGCGCTGCAAATGTGGAGCTTACAAGTAGGGAATTGAATGAACTTTCAATTATAGACCGCGCTAAACCCTTAATGGTAGGAATAAAGAAAGTAAATCACGATAAAATAAGAATTTTTTATAGCGAACCAATTCGTTTTAAAGAGCATTCTTCAGGAATGCAAGCAAGCCAGTTTTCAGTAGAGCATGCGACAAAAAATGCATATGGCAGCCAAGTGCAATTAATCGAGGAAAATGAAAGTGGCTTGGCTTTTAGATTAGACCTAATATTAAATAAAAATGGAGTATTCAACTCGGATTTGAATATGGAAAAAGTTAAAGTAAGATACGAAAAAAATAATGGTGCCTACGTAAAAGATTACAAAGGAAACCAGCAAGAAAGCAACTATTTGATAGGGATTCAATAGGTTTTAATCTAAACAACATGGTGAAAGTTTTAAAAGTCTAAAATTTTCACGAAATAACTAAAAACCTTACTTGATATACCGATATAATATAGTAAGAAAGCATTCTTTCTATCAATTAGGTATAGGAGTGGGGAAAATGAAAAAACTTTTATTCATCATGGCCATGTCAGTATTGTTTATATTCCCAGTAAGTGCTTTTGCGGCGACTGGAGAAGGTGAAGAAGAATTTGTCAGCCAGGCAAATTTACTGGATGAGTCACTTGCAGGCATCGAAGAAATTGAAGCAGATATAACCGAATCTAACCGAGAGATATTAGGGGCAATTACAGATCGCCTCAAGTTGAAGATTACTGAAAGAAGTCAACTAGTAGGGAATGTCAAAGCAACAAGAACTCAAGTTGAGCAATTAAAGGAAAACAGAGTGGCTATACTTTCAGAAGTAACAAGAATTCGTTCGTCTCAAGTTGAAATGTCAGAAGAACAACTAGCAGCTCTTATTAAAGGAGCAAAGTCAACAGCAGTACAATTAAAAAATAGCCAGTATCATGTAGGGCAAGTTAGTAAAGAAACTGTAGCACTTGTCAAACATATTAGCCAAAAAGATTTATTATCTATTAAAAAGCAAGTACAAGCCGTTATTCAAGTGCAAAATAACCGCATTATTTTGTTAGAAGAATTAAATAGCGAGTTGGAATTTCTGTTGAGTATTTTGCAAGAAATTCATTAGGAAAAATGAGGCGTTCAGAATGAAAAACTGAACTGTCTCTTTTTTTTCGTGAAACAATGGAACCTTTATGAGTAAGAGTCGTATGAAATATTGTAGGGATGTAATTTGCCAGGAAAATATATTTGTATAACAATAGATATAACTATCATCTTGGCTATTCACTTGAATATGATGTATTATTAGAGGGATGTAGTTTATGATGTCAAATAGTGCTTTTTTAGATTAAGGACTGCTGTAGTATGATAGTTAAGGAGATTTATATATGAAAAATATCTTAAATATATTTAAGAATGATATTAATAAAATACGGAAGAAAAGGGCGGCAATTGTTGTAATAATTGCCTTAATGATCCTACCGTCTATGTACGCATGGTTTAATATACTACCTTCTTGGGATCCATATGCAAATACGGAAGGCGTTTCTGTTGCTGTGGTTAACAAAGATCAGGGAGCAAATGTCGAGGGAGAGGATGTCAATGTAGGGAATGAAATCGTATTATCTCTCCTTGATAATAAAAAATTAGGTTGGCAATTTGTCGATGAAGAAGAGGCGATGAAAGGTGTCGAACATGGAGATTATTATGCTTCGATTATTATTCCAGAAAACTTTTCTGAGCGGCTATCAAGTGTGTTGGATGAAGAGCCTGAAAAGCCAATCCTCGATTATTATATTAACGAGAAAATCAATGCCATTGCACCGAAAGTGACGAGTGCTGGAGCATCAGGAATCGTCGAGCAAATCGAAAGTGGCTTTATTAAAGTTGCCAATGAAGCTATTTTTACAGCTTTTAATGATATTGGGATTGAGTTAGAAACAAATCGCGAGTCAATTGAAAGACTAAGGGATTCTATTTATCAAATGGAAGATAACTTACCTGAAATCGAGCGCCTTTTAGGGGTTGCAGGTACGGATTTAGAAAAAGTCGAAGATTCAGTTGAAAAAGCGAATGACGGTGTGAAAAGAGCAGAAGATATAAGTAAAGATGCTCAACGGATGAGTGAGCGTTTAGAAGAGATGCTTAAAGAAAGTGATAAATCTGTTCGTACTTATGTACCGATCATTAAGCAAGATTTAGGACTTGCTCAAACAGTCGTTCAAGAAATACCATCTATTACAAGACGTATTTCACAAAAAGGAACAGATGTTGATCGTTTATTAAACGGTGTTGTTGACAGTACGGCGAAAATTGACGAAACAACAAAGTCTTTGCAAAGACTTGCCGATTTATTAGAAAAAACGGATGAAAGATTAACGGAAGATCGCAAGCTTGAAACCTTAATCGACCATTTGAATGAGCAATCAGATAAAATGGAAGACTTAAAAACGGGTGTTGAGTCAGCGATTGAGACATTGGAAAAAGGCGATCATATTGGGGTAGATATCATTGAGCATATTAATGAGACAGCGCAAGACGTTGAAAAACAGCTTGGCGAGCTTATTGATATTTATGAGAACACAATTATTCCAGGTATTGAAGATAAAATTGAGGAGATTCGAAAAAATGCACCGCTTGTAAAGGAAAAACTTGAAGAGGCACATAAGATTGGGATTGATCTCCAAAAGCAAGTTGAGCAATGGGTGGAAGAAGGCGGTCGCCTCGATTTAGAGAAGCAAAAAGAGATTCTTGAACGACTGCAACCGCTAGTTAATAACTTGGAAATACATGTTGGTACACTTGAGCATCTTTTAGGGCATTTGGATAGCATTTTTAGTGGTGGTCGCTTTAGTGAACAACTGGGGAAAATCACTGCATTACATGAAAAAGTTAAAGAAATACAAGATTCAATTGACCATGGGTTAGAGCTTATTGAAAAAGGTGAGAATGTTGATCAATTTTTCTGGGAAAAATTGAACGGTTTATTGATTCGAGTAAATGATCAATTAGAACATTTAACAGGTGATGGTTTTGTCGATATTTCCAACAGTTTTGAGGATGCTGTAAAAAAATTAGAAGAAGAGAAAAAGAAAGTACAAAATAAGCTCGCAGACTTGGAAAATGCGGCGGAAAATGCTTCCAAGTTAACGGAAGATTTATTGGAAACTGTTAAGAATCCGGAGAAAACGTTAAAGATGCTTCGGGATCTTAATAATCGAATTACGGAAGGGCAAGATGCGATTGCATCAGTCGTTGATTTAAGTGAACGACTACAAAAAACATTTGATGATGGACTGTTCTTGGATGGGGTTGACCGAATCGAAGGTCTGCAAAATGATCTTCAAATTTTTAAAAGTGATGTCTTAAGAGCAGTTGATCACGCGAGAGATACAAAGAAATCGGCTGGTGAAACATTAGTTAAGATTGAAGATAAATCAAGAGATATGGATCGGGCAATTGCTGATGTTTTACGATTCATTGATCGTGATTTAATGCCGAAGTATGAAGAAGCATCTAGCAAGGCGAATAATGCCTTAAAAGAAGGTAATAAAATATTAACGAAAGCAAACACGTATTTTCCAAGAATTTATGAGTTATTGGTCCAAGTAGATGAAGGTGTTGTGAAAGGAAAAGATGGTTTAGCAAAAGCTAATGATGCTTTCCCAGAAGCAAAAGAGAAAATTACTGAAATTGCTAAAAGGGTTCGTATTTTAGAGGAAAAAGGCGACCTCGATCAAATCATTCGTTTATTAAAAAATGATCCGAGTGCTGAAAGTGAATTCTTTGCTGATCCAATTGTACTAAGTGAGCACGAGCAATTCCCAATTCCAAACTACGGTTCTGCAATGGCGCCATTTTTTACGGCGATGTCGTTGTGGGTAGGTGGCTTAATCCTAGTATCTTCCCTTATTGTAGACGTACCGAATAAACATCTTTATAAAAGCTATGAGACCTATTTTGGACGAATTTTAACGTTTTGGGCGATTGGTATCTTACAGGCGCTCATTGTAACAGTTGGAAATATGATTTTATTGAAAACATTTGTTGCTCATAAAATTTTATTTGTTTTATTTGGTTTTTTAATCAGTATAGTATTTGTAACAATTATCTATACTTTTGTGTCGGTTTTTGGTAACTCAGGTAAGGTAATGGCAATTATTTTGCTCGTTATGCAGTTGGGGGCATCAGGCGGAACATTCCCAATTCAAATGACACCAGAGTTTTTCCAAAAAATTCATCAGTTTTTACCTTTTACGCATGCATTAGGATTGTTTAGAGAAGCAGTTGGTGGTGTAATTTGGCCGGTAGCATTTGCACATATTGCCTGGTTATTGGGCTACATGGCGATTTTTTTATTTATTGGAATTCGCTTAAAAGAGCGTATTAACAAGAGAAGTGATAAGTTTTTAGCAGAGGCACGCGAGAGTGAGATTATATTATAGTAGAAAATCAAAAGAGAGAAGCCGCCAATGTTTTTGAAAAAGAAAACTTAATAGATGTTTAATGATAAATGACCTTACTCCTTTAACTAGGGTAAGGTCATATTTTTTAGGTTTATTCAATATTGAAAAAGTAGGTTCTGTTATTTAGTTCCCTCTTTTGGTGTTAGATTATTACATTAACTTTTGCAAGGGGGGAACAACTACCATGAGTTTAAACTTTTTTTCTTTTGAACTGAAGTTTTTTTCATTCAGAAATGTTTTTTGAAATTATTATCCACATTGTGTCATTCTGTGTTTTTCATTGTTGTAAATAGCAAAGTTTACGGATGAGCTAGTTGTGACACATTACTTTTTAGGACTTTCATCATGTTGATTTGATTATTTTGAAAATAGTTTGTTTTAATCATTTGCACTATTTCGTTTAATTTCAGTAATTTATATAGGCAAATTAAAACACATATGCTATAATTCCTATTAGTTGGAATTTTCTATGAACAATATTAGAAATGGGAGGTTTTTTTATGTCAATTGTAAAAGGTTCAAATAAACTATTTAAGGCGGCGATAGCGGCTACTGTTGTAACTAGTGCTTTTGTGACGGTAGCCCCAACCCAGACAAAAGCAGCTCCTGAAATAACAGAACTAACAGATTTAGAGAAAGAAAAAGATTACTATGAAGCCGTGAAAATACTTTTAGAGCGAGGTGTGATTACAGGGTTTCCAGACTTCACGTATCGTCCTTATGAGCCAGTAACACGTGGTCAGGCGGCTCTGATTTTATCCAAGTTTTTAAATTTAGATTTAGAGAATGTTGAAAATCCACGATTTACAGATGTTAAAGAGACTGATCCATATTATGCGGCAATTGCTGCGCTGGTAGACAAAGGGATTATTAAAGGATATGAGGACTATACATTTAGACAAAGCGAACCGCTTACTCGGGCACAAATGGCTTTGATGGTTGTTCTTGGCTTTGAGCTGAATGTTGAGCAGTCAACAGAGATAGCCCTTCCATTTATAGATGTAGATGAAAGTGATGCATTTGCAGTGTATATTCAAGCGTTAGTAAATTATGATATTACAAAAGGAGTCTCTGAAAATCAGTTCGCACCTAATGCATATGTAACAAGGGGACAAATGGCTTCATTTATAACTCGGGCAGAAGCAGCACTTGCAATTCCTGAAGTGTCAGGTGAAATTAAAGACATTGAGGAAGATAAAGTCGTTCTTTCTACAGGAACATATTATATACCTGAATCATTGAAGGGAATCTTTAATCCCGAAAATTTTGACGCACTTGAAGGGGCTCATGTAAACTTTAAAAAAGATGGGAAGGTTATTCAGGCGGTTACGGATCTTGAACTTGTAGGAAGCAATGATTCTACAAATGAATTAACACTAGATGGGAATGGTAATGAAGTTCAAGGTAACTTAACTATATCGGGAGATTATCATTTAGTACAAGATTTGAAAATTAAGGGCAATCTATCTATTTATGAAAGCGCTTCAAATCAAACTTATGCGAATGGTTTAGTCATAGAGGGGGAAACGCGAATTTTAAGTGATAGAGAAGCGCCATCGAAAGATACTAGGAACAATGCAGAAGTTGGAAATCAAGATAATTCAGGGTCTGTAACTTTTGTCGGCTCTTCACTGAATAAAGTTATCGCTGCAAGAGACGGTGTTAGTGTAGAATTTAAGGATGACACGATATTTAAAGATTTAGTCGTTGAAAAGAATGCAACACTTAACGCTGATTATGGATATGTATTATCGTCTGTAACATTAAGCAAAAGTGTCACAGAATTAGTATCGAATGTAGAAATTGAAAATCTAATTACAAAAGGTGAAGAAGCGGTTACGATTAATGGAAGCGGAAGGGTAGATTTAATGAAGGCATATACTTCTGCACCTGTATTTATTGATTTACCTGGTTCTGTAAATGTATTAGAAATTCATAACCCAGATGCAAAAATTTCATTGGGGAGAAAAACATTAGTTGGCCATTTATACTTGCCACTATTAACGGGTGTTAAGCAGGTAATTGCAAACTATGACGATATTGAGAGAAATATTGAAATGATTGATGGGGAAATTCACGAACCATAATATCGAGGATACAGAGTGTTGGCTCTATCCAGGTAATTGACATGAAGTACAAATGCTATTCTGGAAATTCAACAGAAAGTTTTGGAAGAGATAAAAGAGAGTAGCCAATCAGCACATTTGATACGCTCCCAATATAGTAGCTAGGGAATTCATGATTTAACGTTAATAAAATATAAAAGAGCGATTTATTTCCCAATATAAACAGGAATAAATCGCTTTTTGGTGTGCCTTGCATGGGTAAATACTAAGCGGTGAAAGTCCGTCACAGGCTTGGCAGTAGAATAAATGGTTGTGGATGGGAAATCAGAATGAAAAATAGAAGAGCACAACCATTTCTGGTAAATAGGAGATATAGCACCCTCATGATTTAGTCCAATGCTGCATTGTTCTCATGAATTTGGATTAATAGGAGAAAGATATTTACTTAGTTTTATGGTATAATGGCGGAAATAAAGACCATATTTTTGAAGGTAGGCTGAAGAATAGTATGAAAATAGATGAACCGATTAGACGTTACATATTTAGTGGTATGATTTTATTGGTTGTAGTTGGTTTTATTATTGCAATTATACTGGGAAACAAACAAGATAGAACATTTCAAAAAAATGAAGAACTGTATCGACAAATGTTAAACCAGATACAAGAAACTCAATATGATGAGGCATTGCTTATAGGGGAAGAACTGATAAATAACCATCGTAAATCTGACGCAATCTATTATTTAATGGGGCTAGCAGCAGCTAATTCAGGAGATGTGGAACTTGCAAGTGAATATTTACGGAAATCCCTTGATGTCAATCCATATCAAGTTGAAGATCCAATGTTTATGCTCCAATATGGGGAAATACTCTTATTCGAGGGCAAAAATGATGAAGCCTCTTTAGTACTGGAACATTGCATGGTATTATCACCACCAGAAACATACCCAGATTATCTGACTAAAGTTGAGGAATTACAAAAACAATTAGGGAGCTAGTTATGAAAAAGGAAGGTTTAGTTAAATGAGCACATATGATTATAGAAAAATGAAAATTATTAGAGATGAAGAAGAGGATCGTATATCACGTATTAGATTAGATCGATGGATTTTCGGCTTACTATTACTAGCAATTTCCTTTATACCTTTACTTATAGCTGGTCATGTAAAAGAAGTAGTCGGGCCATTTATAACAAATGTAGATTTAATTAGTTCTGGTATAAAAGGTGATATGTTTACTTATTATAAAGCATTATTACTGCTAATTATTGCTATATTAGCAATGGCTTTATTGTTAGTGAAAGTAATGTTTATAGATGGACAAATTAAAGTTACTAAATTAAATGTATTCCTTATAATTTTTTTAATCGCACTTATGCTCTCGACGTTGTTATCACCAAGTATTTCAATAGCTACATGGGGGCAATATAATCGTACAGATGGGGCAATTCCATATTTATGTTATATCACACTCTTTTTTGTGGCATTAAATATTAATTATCCCCCAAAAGCTCTCGAATATATTATGTACGCACTATACCCCTTAATTGCAATCAACTTTATTTTAATGACGATGAACTTCTTTGGAAAAGACGTAATGGGAGACCCCATAGTTACAAAATTGATGACAATATTTTTACCGGAAGGAAGTACATTAGGAGAAAATGCCGTTCTTCTCGGAACACTCAACCAATGGAACTATATGAGTGGAATGTTTGCGGTTATGACGGTCATGTATTTAGCTTGGGCAATTATCGATAAAAATAAGATTCGTAGTATGATTAACTCATTGGTAGCAGTTGTGGCATTTGCTATTATGCTTATGTCAATTTCAACAAGTGGATTTGTAACGGTAATTGCGATTATGCCACTTCTAATTGTTTTAGCTATAAAGTCAAATCACATGAAGCAGGCTGCAGTAGTCTTTGCTGTTTTTTTAATTGTAACTTTACCTATATTTCATATGTTAGCAAAAGAGGATCCACGTGTTTGGAATGAATCGATTGGTTTTATTGTTAAGAAGAATCCATACATAAAAGAACAACTGATAGCTAGTGCAACTGAGCCGTATAATTTCTCATTAGAAAGACGTGCATATGCTGCGGATAATCAATTTGAATTACCAGTCTTGCCGGGAAGAGGTTGGTCAGCCGGTTCAGGGCGTATTTATATTTGGGAGAAAACATTGAAGTTAACGATGGAAAGACCGTTGTTTGGTTATGGTATGGATACGATTATGTATCATTTTCCACACTATAATATTGATGCGCGTGCGGGAATGTGGTCCGAGGATACAATCGTAGATAAACCTCATAATATGTATATAGGAGTATTATATGGAACAGGGATTATCGGATTGATTGGGTTTATGGGAATAGTCATTATGACTACTTTAACAGCTTTTAAAGTAGTATGGACAAGAAAATATATGACTTTAGCTGTATTGGCAATTGGTTGGTTAGCGTTCTTATTGCAAGCAATGTTTAATGATAGTTTACCAGGCACATCGGGACCTTTGTGGGCAATTGCCGGTATAATGATGGGATTGGTGTTTGCCAAGAATGAGAGTAAAGAAAAAACTGAGTCATTTGAGAGTTAACTCTACTAGCATGTCTAGTAAGTAGTAAATAAGTTGAGAGAGGCAGAGAGAATGAATTATAAAATGAGGTATATGATATTTTTTATAGTAGATTCGATAATTGTTCTTTCTGCAATTTTCTTTAGTTTTTGGTTATTCCAACCTTCATTACAGTTGAAAATGGAATCTACGATTTATATTAGTGCGATTACATTATTATTTAGCCATCATGTAGTCGCTTATTTCTTTAAGTTATACAGTAGAATTTGGAGTGTAGCCTCGGTTAGAGAGTTACTAGTAATTTTTTATTCCGTAACTTTATCCGTTTTAGTAGCTTGTGCTTTACAATACATCATAAAGCATGATGTTTATGAAAGAATCATGACAGTAACTTGGATGTTACATATTATTTTTATTGGGGGATCACGCTTTCTAATCAGATTAATAAAAGACGATGATTCATTTAGAAATATGGATAAATATAAGCGAGTATTGATTGTAGGAGCAGGTAAAGCTGGTTCAATGCTAGCAAAGAATCTACAACAAGATGGAGAACAAGAGTTAAATCCAGTCGCTTTTATAGACGATGATCCAAACAAGTTAAACTTAACGATTATGAATGTAAAAGTTGTAGGTAAGATAAAAGATATTCATAGAGTTGTGAAGAAGTATGGAGTTGAAGAAATAATTATTGCACTCCCTTCTTTAACAAGAAATGAATTAAGAGAAATTCATTATTTATGCTTGTCAACCAATTTAAAAGTACGTGTAATGCCGAGGATTGAAGATGTGATGACGGGTGAAATTTCTGTGCGAGAAATCAAAGAAATCAGTTTTGAAGACTTGTTAGGAAGAGACGAAGTGACATTAGATATGTACGCGATATCTAATAAGATTACGCATCAGGTTATCTTGGTAACTGGCGCAGGTGGGTCGATAGGGTCGGAAATTTGCCGTCAGTTATGCCGGTTTGAGCCTAAACAACTTCTTTTATTGGGGCATGGTGAAAATTCCATATACAATATTTATAAGGAATTACAAGCTATTCAAGGAATACAAGTTGAATTACTCCCGATTATCGCCGATGTTAAAGATGAAAAGAAAATAGATGCAATTATGAAGGAGTATCAGCCAAGTGTCGTGTATCATGCAGCGGCACATAAGCATGTTCCTTTGATGGAAGCTAATATGCGTGAAGCAGTCGATAATAATGTGTTGGGAACAAGAAACGTAGCGCAGAAAGCTCACGAGCATCATGTAAAGCATTTTGTACTCGTTTCAACTGATAAAGCAGTGAATCCACCAAACGTGATGGGATCGACTAAGCGTTTAGCTGAAATGTGTATTCAAAATTTGTCCCGACAAAGTGAAACCGAATTTGTAGCAGTACGCTTTGGAAATGTTTTAGGTTCTAGGGGATCAGTCGTTCCATTATTCAAGCAACAAATTAAGGATGGAGGGCCGGTTAAGGTAACCCATCCAGATGTAACACGCTATTTTATGACGATTCCTGAGGCATCTAGATTAGTTATACAAGCTGGAGCATTAGGAAGCTCAGGTGAGATATTCGCATTAGACATGGGAGAACCAGTGAGAATTGTTGATTTAGCCAAAAATCTAATCCAACTTTCAGGATATAAGGAAGGCGAAATTGAGATAGAATTTACAGGTTTAAGACCTGGAGAGAAAATGCATGAGGAAATCTATGGTGAAAATGAATCTGGAGAACATGTCTACAATAAAATTACTTTGGTAAAAAATAGTTTTATTGTGAAGGATTTTGAAGAGAGTTTAAATGAGTTACTGCAGATTGATAAAGATTATATGTTCAAAAAGCATTTAATAGATTTAGCGAACAATAAGGTAGTATCTAATATAAATAATGGAGCTAGATTATGAGCGTTATAGAGGGAAATTCCACAATAAAAAAGGTCCAATATCAAATACTAAAAGGACTTATAGAAATAAAAAGAATTTGTAATAAACATAATCTACGTTTTTATTTAGTGGGTGGATCAGCGCTTGGAGCAATCAGACATAAAGGGTTTATTCCTTGGGATGATGACGCAGATATAGGAATGCCAAGAGAGGATTACAATAAATTTTTAAGTGTTTGTGAAACAGAACTAGATTCAGATTTTTTTTTACAAACAACCATCTCTGATAAAGGGTACTATTTACCATATGCAAAGTTGAGAGTAGAGAATACTAAGTATATATTAAAGTCAAGCCAACGATTTAACATGCATCATGGTATTTTTATCGACATATTTCCACTTGATAGTATTTCCAATAATTGTCTTAAGCGTTTTAGACAGAAATATGTAGTAGATTTTTTTACTAAGGTAAGAAATACAAAGATATTTAATCCTAACAAGGGAACGCTTAAATATTATTTAAGAAAAGGATTAAGCTCGGTTTTCTCTATTGGTTTAATAAATCGTATTATTAATCATGAAATAAGGATTGCAGAGAAAGAAAATACTACCTCTATGGGAAATTTATTAGGGCTTTATGGGTTTGATAAAGAAGTCTATTTGAAAAAGGTGTTTGGTGAACCATATTATGTTGAATTCGAAAAGGAATACTTTCCAATACCACAAGAATATGAGGTGTTCTTGAATCAAGTATATGGTGATTTTATGGAGTTACCTCCGAAGGAAGAACGTCTAAGTCATAATCCAGTTATTGTGCAAATTGAAATAGAAAACTTAAGGAGAGAATAGTCATGATTTATGCAGGTATACTAGCAGGAGGCAAGGGAACACGTATGGGAAATGTTCCTATGCCAAAACAATTCTTGTTGTTGAATGAAAAGCCAATTATCATTCATACATTAGAGAAGTTTATATTAAATAGTCGTTTTGATAGAATTATTATCGCAAGCCCTAAAGAATGGATTCAACATACAAGAGATATCTTAAAGAAGTATGGATTAGAAAATGATAAAGTAGTTGTGGTGGAAGGTGGAACAGATCGGAACGGCTCAATTATGAATATTATTTCATACATACAAGAAGTTAACGGTTTGAATGAAGATGATATTATTGTTACACATGATGCAGTTCGGCCATTCTTAACACATCGTATAATTGAAGAGAATATTCAACATGGATTACAAACTAGTGCAGTCGATACAGTGATTGAAGCAGTAGATACGATTGTAACATCAGAAGACGGAGAATATTTAACAAGTATCCCGGTTCGTAGTCAAATGTTTCAAGGACAAACACCACAAACTTTTAATGTTATTCAATTGAAGGAACACTATGAAAACTTAACTGATCGTGAGAAAGAGATTTTAACGGATGCTTGTAAAATATTTATATTGAAAGGTGACAAAGTTAAAATCGTAAAAGGAGAAAACTTTAATATAAAAGTAACAACTCCTTACGACTTAAATGTAGCCAATTCAATTATAAAAGGAAGTCTAGATAAATGATTAATCAAGTATATCGCTTAGTTGCTCCTAGACAATTTGAAGTAACCTATAAAGACGTCGATATCACAAGTGGATTAGTCGTTGTTCGACCTACGCATTTGTCGATTTGTGCAGCGGATCAACGTTACTATACTGGCACACGTGGAAAAGAAGCGATGAAATCTAAACTTCCAATGGCATTAATACATGAGGGTGTTGGTGTTGTAGCATACGACCCTTCGGGAAATTTTAAAGTTGGAACAAAAGTAGTGATGATACCTAATCATCCTGTTGAAGTTGACGACTTTGTTGGAGAGAATTACTTGCCTACAAGTCAATTTGCATCGAGTGGATATGATGGGTTTATGCAAGATTATGTTTTTCTAAGCAAAGAAAGATTAGTTCCCTTACCTAATGACATCAATATGCATGTAGCTGCTATTACAGAACTCGTAACAATTGCTACACATGCTATTCGAAGATTTGAAGAAAAGTCTATAAAGCGACGTGGAACGTTTGGGGTATGGGGAGATGGCAATCTAGGGTTAATTACCTCTCTATTGTTAAAAAAGTTGTATCCGACTTGCAAGGTTTATTTGTTTGGAAAAACACAATATAAAATGTCACACTTTTCATTTGTTGATGAGGCATTTAACATAACAGAAGTACGATCAGATGTTAAAATAGATCATGGCTTTGAGTGTGTAGGCGGTCGCGGCAGTGAGATGGCGATTAATCAAATGATAGACCATTTGAAACCAGAAGGCACTATGAATATCTTAGGAGTAAGTGAATACCCTGTTGAAATTAATACTAGAATGGTGTTAGAAAAAGGATTACTTATGATAGGCAGTAGTCGCAGTGGTGCTCAGGATTTTCAAAATACTGTAGAACTATATATAAATTATCCGGAAATACTAGAGTACTTGGAAATACTTGTTGGGAATACAATCACAGTAAAATCGATAGAAGAAGTAACTAACGGATTTGATATGGATTTAGCTAGTTCTTGGGGCAAGACTGTGATGGAGTGGAGGATTTAAAGTTTTTGAACGAAACAGATTGGGATTATAAGTGAAAACCCCTAGTTTAAGGAGCTTGGAAAATGAAGGACTCGGAAGTAATTATTACGAAGATATATTGGGAAAGAGTACAAATTTATATCGAAGGATATGTAAAGAATATTGAACTACAAGCAAGCAATTTTCTGATTCAAAATTTAACTGAAACAATTTCGCTGAAACCAAACGAAATTCGAATAAATGGTATGAATTTTATATGCCGAATTAATACTGTTAATATATATAAAGGAAATTATTTACCGCAGGATAGGTACTTGTTGGTAGTTCAAAATGAATATAAAATAATAGCAAAATTATCTCCGGATTTTCTGTCTATTAATAATTATAGCTTAAATGAAGAAGAAAGAATGGCTTATGATTTATTAGAAAAAAGAAACGAAAGACTTAATTATTTGTTATCGAAGTATAGCATGGTATTTAGGAATGGTGGAAACTCCAAAAGATATGTATATACTGTCGAATTAAATATACCAGAAGACATCAATGAATTTGTTATAAATGTAATTTTTAAAAGGCCTAAGAATGACATAGGTTTTCTTGCCAGCAAAGTTGAGAAGATAAAACAAAAGTATAATCGACTGTCTTTATATACAAGGACAGCTATTTTTAGGATGCTTTTTTATACAAGTAAATCTTTTTATGCAAATAAAAAGAATCAGGTATTATTCACATCGGATTCTAGGGGAGAACTCTCAGGCAATCTAGATTTTGTATATAAAGAAATGAAGAGACAAGGAATAACCGACCAAATGAAAGTTTCTTTTATTTTTAAAAAGCATGTCTCGGAACGAAGAAATATATTTGATAAAATAAGATTTCCAATTCTATTGGGAAAAGCAAAGTATATTTTCTTAGATGATTATCATCCTATGTTAATTAATTTAAAATTCAGAAGAAGTCAAGAGATTATACAAGTTTGGCACGCTGTTGGAGCGTTTAAAACGGTTGGCTATAGCCGAATAGGAAAGAAAGGAGGACATTTTTTTCACAATAAAAATCATAGATATTATACGAAAACATTTGTAGCGTCAGAACAAGACATACCGATATATGCGGAAGCTTTTGGAATCCAAGAAAAGTGTATTATACCTAGCGGAGTGCCAAGAACGGATGTTTTCTTTGACAAAGAGTATCAAAAGAAAATTAGGGAGAATGTATTTACTGCCTATCCTAAAATTAAAGGGAAAAATGTAATATTATTTGCACCAACGTTTAGAGGTAATGGGCACAGAACGGCATTTTATCCATTTTTTAAAATAGATATTGCTAAACTTGCTGATTATGCTAAACGTCATAACACTATAATTTTAATTAAGATGCATCCACTTGTCCGAAATAAATTCAGAATACCTAAAGAATATAAGGAACAGTTTCTAGATGTATATGATTATCGGGAAGTGAATAATCTTTTATTTATAACTGATCTTCTTGTGAGTGATTACTCATCAATCGTATATGAATTTGCTTTACTAAAAAAACCTATGTTGTTTTATGCATACGATTTGGATGACTATATTTCTAGTAGAGACTTTTACGTGGATTATAATAGTTTTGTTCCTGGTAAAATTGTCAATGATTTTGATGAATTACTACTTGCTTTGGAAAAAAAAGATTTTGAGAGTTATAAAATAGAACCATTTTTAAATAAACATTTTAAGTATCTAGATGGTAAAGCTACGGAGAGATTGATAGAAAACATATTTAATCATAATGAAATCGATTAAACAAAGATATACGGTAAATAGGAATGTTTACAATTACATTTTAGTGTAGTGTATTATGTTCTGAGAATATAGAGATATCATGATTGGGAGAATTAAATATGATGAAAATTGTTCAAGAACAATGGCAATCCAAATACTTAGTTTTACGTTTAGCACTATTTCAACTACAAAGCAATAATCGCAATAATTTCCTCGGAGTACTCTGGGAGCTTTTGAATCCTGCAATCCAAATAGGAATGTATTGGTTTGTATTTGGATTAGGGATACGAGGAAATTCAGATGTAGATGGAATACCATTTGTTTATTGGATGCTAGCGGGAATTGTAATGTGGTTTTTTGTGAACGCGGCTATTACGGAAGGAACAAAATCGATATTTCAAAAATATAATCTTGTTGCTAAGATGCATTTTCCTTTAACTGTTATTCCCGCTTATGTAGTTATGAGTAAGTTTTATGTTCACCTTGTGATGGTAGGGCTCATGATAATTGTCTTTTTCTTTGGAGGATACAGTCCTTCATTACATTCTATTCAACTGATTTACTTTTTATTATTGACCTACTTATTTGCATTCGCTACTTCATTATTGGCATCAACATTAGCTACTCTTGTACGTGACATTCAAATGATTGTACAAGCAGGGTTAAGAATGATGTTTTTTGTTTCACCTATTTTATGGTTGCCTGATTTGCTCCCGCAGGCTGTTCAAAAATTTATCATGTTGAATCCGTTTTATTATTTAGCCAATGGTTATCGAGCTTCTTTACTATATAAAGAATGGTATATTATTGAGGAATGGCCGTTAACGCTTTATAATATATTCCTTGTTGTGGTAATTTTAAGTGTAGGGTCTTATTTGCATTTTAAAATGAGAGATCGATTTGCTGACTATATTTAAATCGAGGTGTACAAAATGAAAGAATCTGTTATTGTTCATGAAATATCAAAAACTTACAAAATGTATACTTCAAAAAAAGATCAATTATTGGATTTACTATATTTAAAGCGTGACATTCCAAAATTTGATGCTTTAAAAGATATATCCTTTACTGCTTATGAAGGGGATATTGTTGGATTGGTAGGAATTAACGGATCAGGTAAGTCTACTTTGAGCAATCTTATAGGTGGCATTACGCAACCTACTTCTGGTGAAATTATTAAAAGTGGTTCGGTGAACGTTATTGCAATCAATGCGGGATTAAATAATCAGCTAACTGGATTGGAGAATATTGAATTTAAGTGTTTATTAATGGGTTATTCCAAAGAGAAAATAATAGAATTAACACCTGAAATCATTGAGTTTTCCGAGCTAGGAGATTTTATTTATCAACCTGTTAAAAAATATTCAAGTGGTATGAAATCAAAACTAGGCTTTGCAATTAGTGTAACTGTAGATCCTGATATTATTGTAATTGATGAGGCACTTTCAGTTGGTGATCAAACATTTACGAATAAAAGTTTAAATAAAATGTTGGATTTTAAAGAGCGTGGAAAAACAATATTTTTTGTTAGTCATAACTTAAAACAAGTACGAGAATTTTGTACAAAAGCTGCCTGGATTGAGGGCGGAAAACTAAAGATTTATGACGATGTGAATATAGTTATGGATCAATATGAAGAATTCATTAAAAAATACAAAGGTTTGAATGCACAAAAACAAAAGCAATTTAGAGATAGCCTTTTAAAGAGCAGAATGCATGAGTAATAAATACATATTATTATCTAATTTTACATTGGATAATAATATGTTTTTTATTATGAGATAGGTGTTAGTATAATGTTGAAAGTCAATTGGAAAGGTTTATTTAATGCCGGTAAAAAAGTTTTATTCGATATTTCGATTACATTCTCCTGTATAACAAAATTTGCTTATGGAGAAAGTTATTTGAAATTAAAAAATCTTTAATTAGGAGATTACAATAAATGATAAATGATAGCATTGAAGATATTCAAAAAAAGTGTTTAATGATTTTAAAGGAAGTAATTAGAATTTGCGAGAAAAATGATATCAAGTATTACTTAGTGGGTGGATCGGCCTTAGGAGCTTATCGCCATAAGGGATTTATTCCATGGGATGATGATATTGATATTGCTATTCCGAGGATTCAATACGCTGAATTTATTAATTGTTGTAAGAAAGATTTACATAAAAAATTTTACTTACAAGATACTTCGACAGAAGACCAATTTATATTTCCTTTTATAAAGATTAGAATGAGAGAAACTGCATATGTAGATAAAGACCTAGCACATATTCATATGCATCATGGGATTTTTCTAGATGTTTTTCCGTTAGACAACGTGCCTGATGGTAGGGGCGGCCAATTTTATCAGAAAAATGGTTTGAAAGTTTGTAATGCAATTCGAATGGCGAAACTCAAATTGAAAAGTCCATCTTTGCTTAAGAATGTTATTTTGGTTTTTATGAGACATTTTTTTCCAGGAAAATATCTTGAAGCTTTATATATGCACTTTATGCTTTTAGCTCAAGATGAAACAACATTGCAAATCGGTAATTTAGTCGGTGCTTATGATTATGGGAAAGAGGCTTTGGAGAGAGAAGTTTTTGGAGAAGGCATTTTATTGGAATTTGAAGATATATATTGTAGAGTACCTAGTCAGATTGAAAATTTCTTAAGAGGAATATATGGAACGACGTACATGCAATTACCTTCGATAGATAAGAGAAAAACTCATAATCCGATAGTTATAAGTTTTTCCGATGAATATACTCCTAGGAGAACCCAGAAATGAAAATATTACACATTATCCCGACGCTACGAATGGGTGGGGCAGAAAAAATGCTAATAGATACACTTGAAGAAATGGCTCGACAAGGTGTAGAGTGTGAGCTAATTGTACTTACCAATGAAAAACATTATTTTGAAGAAAAGTTATTGGAATTAGGAATAATTATTTATTATGCAAGTAGTAAAAGTATTTATGATTTTAAAAATATAGTGTTTATAAAAAAGATAATTAAACATGGGAGATATGACTGCATTCATACCCATTTATTCAGTGCACAATTATTTACGGCAATTGCTAATCGAATTGCTAAAAGAAAAGTTCCGTTAATAACGACTGAGCATAGCACAAATAATAGGCGGCGAGAGAATAAAATTTTCTATTACTTGGATAGTTGGATGTATAAACAGTATAATCAAATTATCGCAATTACAGAAGGAACACGAAGTGAATTGGTGAATTATTTGGAAGATACAAAGACGAAAACGGTTGTTATTTATAATGGCATTCAATTTTCACATTATGAACATGCTGAAGTTAAAGAGAAGGCATGGGAAACAATTGAAAATGAAATAGTAGTTGTAATGGTGGCGAGTATGCGAACAGAAAAAGACCATAAGACACTCATTCGCGCTAGTCATTTATTGCCAAAAAACTATCGAATTGTATTTGTAGGTGATGGTGAATGCGAAGAAGAGATAAAATCCTATGCGGGAAAATATGGGCGTGAAACCATTGTTTTTTTAGGCGCTCGTTTAGATGTTCCAGCTATTTTAAAGTCCTCTGATATTTTTGTATTATCTTCAAAATGGGAAGGTTTTGGGTTAGTAGTCGTAGAGGCAGCTGTAACTGGATTACCTGTCGTAGCTTCGAATGTTTCAGGATTAAAGGAAATTGTTCAAAATGTAAGCGGCTTGTTATTTGAGCCTGGTAATGAATATGATCTAGCAGAAAAAATACAGAAAACTACTCACTTGATACCCCAAAATGATATAAAATATTTAGAGAAATATCATATTAAGAATATGGTATTCAATTATATAAAACTATATACAAGCTTAATTCAATAAAAATAGTTTGTTTACAATGAAAGCGTGATAATATGAAAGTTTTATTTGGAGCTTCGGTCTATAATCATTTGTCTACTTTTCACAAGCCCTTTATGGAATACTTTCAAAAGAATGGGTACGAGGTACATGCTGTAGGAAGTGCTTCTATGGGAAGAAAAGAAGAATTGCTTGAGATGGGGATTATTTGCCATGATATAGATTTTGATAGATTTCCCTTATCGGGAAAAAATTTGTTAGCATTACGTCAGTTGCAATTGCTATTTAAACAACAAAAATTTGAGTTAATACATGTACATACACCAGTTGCAGCACTGTTGATAAGGTATGTAGCCTCTCATTTTCATCAAGGAAAAGTGCTCTATACTGCACATGGGTTTCATTTTTACAAAGGAGCCCCACTTATCAATTGGCTTTTGTATTATCCGCTAGAACGCTTGGCTGCCAAGTGGACGGATGGGCTTATCACAATGAATGCTGAAGACTACTATCGTGGAAAGAAGATAGTAAGTGACGTACAGTTTGTGCATGGTGTAGGTGTGAAGCCGATGAATCAGGTTGAATGGAATACGGATAAAAAAGCATTAAAGAATTCGATTGGTTTAGCAAGTGATTCTGTAGTTATTTCATATATTGCAGAGTTGAATAAAAATAAAAATCAACAGTTTCTATTGAGAAATTGGCATTTTATTAAGCAGAAAAGTCCGGATGCGGCTTTATTGATTATTGGTCAAGGAGATATGAAGCCAGAATTGGAAAGTTTTATTGTTAAAGAGCAACTAAAAGATGTAAAAGTTTTAGGTTATCGAAATGATGTAGACCAACTTTTACAAATTACAGATGTGGTAGCACTGCTTTCTTATCGTGAAGGATTACCCAAAAGTATTATGGAAGCAATGGCAGCAAAAATTCCATGTGTAGTATCTGATACTCGGGGATTAAGGGATTTAATAGTACACAAAAGAAGTGGTTATCTTGTACCGCAAGGAAATGATGAGGTATTAATCGATTCATTTGTAAATCTTTTAAATAATAGAGATCAAAGGTTGAGAATGGGGGATTTGGCATATAAAGATGTAGAACCTTATCGTTTAGAAAATGTATTACAAGAATATATATCAATTTATGAAGAAGTGTTGGGAGGTGCAAGAGCTGAATGAAAATACTAATTACAGGCGGTTTGGGTTTTATTGGTAGCCACACGGCAGTTGAATTGTCAAATGCAGGCCATGACTGCTTTATTATAGATAGCCTGAAAAATAGCGATCGAGATGTGATAAATCGTATCAATGCATTAAGTGAAATTCCTGTCCAGTTCAAGGTTGTAGATTTATTGGATGAAAAAGATATAAGGGAAGTATTCACGCAGTTTAAGTTCGATGCTGTTGTACATTTTGCAGGATTAAAGGCTGTCGGAGAGTCTGTTGTAAAACCACTCCAATACTATGAATATAATTTAGTAGCTACATTAAATCTTCTGAAGGAAATGGAAAGAGCAAATGTAAAAAGAATTGTCTTTAGTTCGTCTGCAACAGTCTATGGTAATTTAACTGTACCCCCAATTAATGAAGCTGCTCCAATCTCTATTTTAAATCCTTACGGGCGTTCAAAATTAATGATGGAAGAGATTTTAAAAGATTTGGTACATGCAGATCCAAAATGGAATATTGTACTTTTGCGCTATTTTAATCCGATAGGTGCACATTCTTCCAGTTTATTAGGCGAGCAGTTAAATGCCCCACCTAATAATTTAATGCCTTATGTGTTACAAGTTGCAAATGGGCATAAGGATTATTTGCAGGTATTTGGTGGAGATTATCCTACACCTGATGGAACAGGTGTAAGAGACTATATTCACGTAATGGATTTAGCATACGGACATGTGAAAGCATTGGAATATTTAAAGAAAAATAGAGGAATCGAAACATTTAATCTAGGTTATGGAATTGGGCATTCGGTTTTAGACTTAATTAAAACATTTGAAGCTGTAAATAAGGTGCATATTCCGTATGAAATAGTCGAAAGACGTCCAGGAGATATTGCTACAAGTTATGCTGACATTTCAAAGGCAACGAAAATGTTGAGTTGGAGGCCAAGGTATGATTTGAATCAAATGTGTGTAGATGCTTGGAATTGGATGAAGAGACAAAATACAGGTAATCCTCGCAAACAGGTGAAACAATGAGTATTTTAATAACTGGAGCAAATGGTTATATTAGTAGATGTTTAGATGAGTGGCTAACTAAAAACTCTAGTTTCTCTAATGTCAAACGGGTGTCAGTGAGGAATGGCTGTGATAGTTTTGATATTGCCAAAGGTACGGAAGCAATCATTCATACTGCGGCACTGGTGCACAAAAAAGAATCAAAATATAAAGAGAGAGAGTATTTTGACGTAAATTATTCTTTAACGGTTCAATTAGCCAATAAAGCAAAAGCTGCAGGTGTTAAACAGTTTGTATTTTTAAGTACGATGGCCGTATTTAATCAGAATGTTCATGTTGGAAGACTGTATCTATCTACAACTCCTAATCCTACTACCCTATATGGTAGAAGTAAATTAGCTGCAGAAAAAGAACTTTTGGCATTAGCAGATGAAAATTTTACAGTATCAATTGTCCGACCGCCGATGGTATATGGACCTGGTTGTCCTGGGAATTATATACAACTGAGCAAACTCGCTAAGCTCACACCAATATTTCCAAATGTGACAAATAAAAGAAGTATGATATTTATTGATCATCTTACCGAGCTTATTAGGCAAATTATTATTAATCGAGATAGTGGGATTTTTCATCCACAAGATGGGGAATATATTTGCACGACTAAAATGGTACAAGAGATTGCTAGTTTACATAATCGAAAAGTGTTCGTGAGTAAAACGTTGGCAATACTATTAATAAAACTATTCGGACGAACAGAAATTGTTTCAAAAGTTTTTGGGAATCTAACGTATTCAAAGGATATGTCCTCATATAGAGATAATTCTTATCAACGTTTGTGTTTTTCAGAAACAATTAAGCGAACTGAAAGCATAAAGGATTGAAAGTGATGTACTTTGGAAAAAGAGCAGTAGACGTTATGTTATCTTTCTTAGCAATTATAATTTTTCTATTACCAATGGTGATAGTCGCGATTTTAATAAAATGTGATTCTAAGGGGCCTATCATTTTTAAACAACAGCGTATAGGAAAAAACAAAGAACCATTTAATATCTATAAATTCCGTACAATGAGAATGGGTACGCCTAACGTATCGACTGAAAGCCTTGGCGATCCATCCCAGTATATTACACGTCTGGGTATGTTTTTAAGGCGGTCTAGTTTAGATGAACTGCCTCAACTGTTTAATATTTTAAAGGGGAATATGTCAATCGTAGGACCAAGGCCAGCACTATATAATCAATATGAATTAATCGGAATGCGTGATGCACATGGAGTAAATAAAGTACCTCCGGGCTTAACAGGTTATGCACAAATAAAAGGAAGAGACTTTATATCAGACGAGGGAAAAGTTCAATACGATTGTTATTACGTAGAAAATATGAGCTTTTGGTTTGATTTTCGAATTATTGTTTGGACGATTAAAAGTGTATTAAAAGCGGATGGTGTGAAAATCAAGTAAATTATGGTAATACTTACCCTTCATATTATTATATCCTATGAGTATCAGTGTAGCACCTTATGGGTTAAGTAATCTGTTAGAAGTAGAAAATATCGAGGTGCGTCCAGTTTGGAAGCCACTTCATCTGCAACCATTGTTTGAAGGATGCAAATTTTATCCACATGCAAATGATGTTGTGGCAAGTGAACGTTTATTTGCCCACGGTGTTTGTTTACCTTCGGGGTCTAATATGGCTGTGGAACAACAGGATAAAGTCATTGCTTTACTGAAGCGTGCATTGATGGAATGATTTTGTTTTATTTTATAAGATTGCGATCTGATGATGTGGTAAATGGACGTTTATTTGTTCAGGGCATTTTCCTTAACATCAGGTAAACAACGGGTCGAGTACCAGGTAGAGCGACCGAGTCTAGGTTGCAACGTATAACGGGTGGGATTCCCGTCGAGACAGAGCTAGCCACTCACTCGTAGCGAAGTGTTGAAAATGGTATGAATAAGAAGCAGTAGATCATCTTTTCAGGATGGTTGGCAGCTTCTTTTCTTTTCGGGCTCCTAGTACTCTAAGATTTTGACATAAATAACGACTAATTGGGCATCCTATTCCCATATACGTTGAAATTGTAACTTTCTTACGATTTACAGTTGATTGGAGTAGTGGCGAGCATGAACTAGGGTTTTTATTGCTAAAAAGCGATAACGATTGTAAGCGATTGATGTATGATTTATGAAAAGTACGCAACAATTATAGAAATTTCATCTTTCGTTATTTGGCTTGCTCATGGACCACTCGTAGAGAATCAGCTGTTTAGTTCAACTTATATAAAAAGCATTTAGGGAGGCATTGTCTTGAGTTGGAAAATAGTCAGAACGATCATAATGTCTAGCGCAATCTTATTAAGTGGATGTGCAAAAGGTGGAGCTCAATTGCCAGTGAGTGGTACTAAGGATGAAGCGATGAAAGTGTCGATTGTCAACACAGCAGGTGATAATATCGGCGAAGCAGTCGTGACAGAATCAGTAGATGGTATAACATTTACGATTAAAGCGGGAGGTCTCCCACCTGGTACACATGGCATTCATGTTCATGAAAAGGGAGAATGCACACCACCAAGTTTTGAATCAGCAGGAAGTCATTTCAATCCTACAAGTAAAGAGCATGGTTTTGATAATGTAAAAGGCTTCCATTTAGGTGATTTGCCAAATGTTGAGGTAGGGTCAGATGGTCAACTAGAAACAGTCGTGACAACTGCTGAACTAACTTTGAAGCCTGGTCAAGAAAATTCGATACTCGATGATGACGGTAGTGCGCTTATCATTCATGAAAAAGAGGATGATTATAAAACGGATCCATCGGGCAACTCAGGGAACCGCATTGCTTGTGCTGTGATTAAGAAGTGATTTTTTGGTGTACAAAGGAAAAATTGAGAAAACACTTCTGATTTTTTTTCGGGTAAATATTAGGAGTAGTATGGATAAGAAGCAGTCAATCTTCCCAAAAGATGATTGACTGTTTTTATTTATGCCGTTCCTAATACTTATCTGCTGAATTGTCCGAGTGGTTTCTGTGCCTAGAACCCTATGTTATACATGCTAATCTATGTATAATCGAGCAAGTGCCATCATTATACCGAGTGGTACAAACATTATTGGATACAGAAAATGACACAGCATAAGCTAGCGTTATCTTTATGGTTCAAATTTACTATATATAGTCGGTACAATATCCCCTGTTATTACAGTTTTAGGTAATTCAGAGGGGGAGATATAAATAGGAATTTCATAAAAGTTTACGTTTTAAGTTGGCTGAAGCTAATTATATCTAAGATGAGATGATCAAAAACGAATCTGATTTAAAGCTAGGCATTTAATATCAATTTATTTTAAATGACAAATTTCTACAAAGTTTTTAATACTAATCTGATACCTTAGAGTCGTACTACAAAAAAAGAGGAGGGTAAATCATGGCAAAAAAAGTATTAAAAGTCTTAGTAGCACTTGCAGTAACTCTTACACTATTTTTTACCGTTCAGTCAACGCCAGCATCAGCAGCACAGACATTTATTAAACCAGTAGAAGGGACATATTCCAGTGGATTTGGAATGAGAAATGGAAGAATGCATTGGGGTGTTGATATTGCTGGTAATTCTGGAAAAACAATCAAAGCCTCTGCTGCTGGTACAGTAGTAACATCAACAACACATAGTAGTTATGGTGAGTATATTGTCATAAGGCATAATATTGGCGGGAAGACGTACGACACTTTATACGCACATATGGTATCAGGTTCTAGAAAAGTAGCTGTAGGAAATACCGTTTCACAAGGGCAAGCAATTGGTATTGTAGGAAGTACGGGGAATTCCACTGGTCCACATTTACATTTTGAGTTGCATACTGGTCCATGGAATGGTTCTTTTACAAACGCAGTTGATCCTAAACCTTATATTGAGGGGCAAATTAACCCAGAGACTCCTCACGCATATGATGGAACTTGGGCAAGAGTAGTTATTAAAAACCCTAATGGGGGATCAACCGCAAATTTATTTGGAAATGTAGGTTATGGTATTATTGGTACATTGCCAGTTGGTAATGGATACAAGGTTTATGGGCAAAGGGAATATGCAGCTAATGGGGATATGTATTACGATGTTGGACCTGGATATATTCATAGTGCCTATGGCGAATTGATAAATCATCATGCGAGAGTTTCAACATCAATCTCGACGTACAAATCTCCTAATGGCGCTTTCAATAGAACTTTAACAGCTGGAACGTACAAAGTTCATGCAGCTAAAGATGGTTGGTATGATTTAGGAGCAAATACTTGGGTCAAAGCGAACCAAGTTGTTGTCATTAAACAATAAAATTAAAAAAGAAAAATTAGGTTAAATATGAATGACTCAAAAAACGACCACTGAATTGAAGTGGTCGTTTTTTCTATTTATCATACGGTCTGTATTTAGTATGTAATTCTTCAGATTGCATTTTACGAATTTCTATATCAAGGGGACGGTTCTCATGATCCAAGCTTCATTCTGGTGCGGAGCGAATCAGTAGAACCGTCCCTTCGATTCAAAAAACGTACGAAACTAATATAACCACATTAATTTCATACGTCGTTTTAAATTTTATGATTCGTAAAAGTCTAATGAATTTAACCAAAGGCCAGTCACATTGCCGTTTCCATCATGTTCAATCCGTAAGTGATACTTTTCTATATCGTATTCTGTCGAATAATTCATATTGACTTCATCATACCATTCATCTTTTGGCTCTCCTAAAATCTTCTTCAATGAAGCTAAGTCATTCGTGATTGATGCACCAGACATTGTGATAAAGCTAACATCGTGTGTAAGTTCATCGTAGAAATAGCTAAACATCCCTGGAAATGCATAGTAGAAGCCACCTTCATAATATTCATGCGCTGTGTAGTCAGGCATTTTAGCTAATACATCGTCGATTGGCATACCAATTTGAAAGCCGTCTTTCACGAATCTTCCATTTGCTAGATTTTGTAATAAGTCCTCTGTTAAAGTGATTTCAGGAAATAACACATATTCTTCTTCGTTCTCATGCCAATTTTCAGTAATATACTCACCTGATTCCCAGCCATATTCTTCTGCATCTGTATAGCTTTTTTCATCGTGTAGTGTAAATTCACCTTTCTCTTCGTCCCACTTCCACGTTTCATAATACCAACCAATGCCATTTTCAATATCATGATTATTATAATAGTAGCTTTGTAGATATGTATCTTTCAAAAACTTCATTTTTTGATTCGACCATACTTTCACATCTGCCCCATCAAATAATACAGGGAATAATTCGCCATTTGAGTAGCGCCACATTTTCGTCGTCAATGTATTTGAAGCTTCTGGTTGCGACCATGTAATGATTGGCTCTTCCCTAAATAAATATGGTTCAGAAAAAGCACGATCCAGATTTAAGCTTTCATCCGCTAGCGTTTCTTGCAAATAGCCTTCTGCCTCCCCTTCATGGACAATGTATAAAGCTACATCTCCTTGATACTCTCGTTCACCTTCTACACCAAGTACAGATGAATGCTCGATTATATTTACTTTTTCTTGATCTCCTACTAAAACCGCAGTGGTATCGTCTGTTAGTGCCCATTTATGCAAAGCTTCTGCTTCGATTTCTGTAAGGGCCTTCGTTTCTTTTCCCGCATTCCCATCAGGCTCGTCTTCTTCATCTTCCTCACTCTTATCATACTCGCCTTCCACTTGTCGTTCCGGTGTGTCATTCTGCTCTTGTTTTTCAGATACATTCTCATCATTTTGTTGGCAAGCTGCTAATAATAACATCAGCAAGCCGAGCAGCAAACTTTTATTCAACCACGCCATCTTAAAACCTCCATTTAATTACATAGTCTTTAGCACTATCATAGCACTTCTGGGGAATCAAGGGGACGGTTCTAGCGATTCAGGCTTCGTCCAAGTGCGGAGCGAATCAGTAGAACAGTCCCTTCGATTCCACGGTATTAAACTCGACACCAACAACGGTAGGAGAACTAAGGAAGGTTGGAAAGCCTTTTTTATTTAAATCAAGTTGTAGTGACATGAAATTTTCCTTGTCATAACTCTGTACTTCTATTTTGTACTAAAAAGTAGATTGTTGTTCATGACATTGATCAAAAAACATATATCTCGCCTAAGACTGGTGAGCGTAAGAAAAGTAATGTTTGGACAGCAAATGAAAATATTTGGAATCAGATAAACGATTCTAACCAACAATACCCAGGAATTGCTCGAAGATTTGTTCATAATAAGGACTTTGAGGTTGCTCATGGGTATACAATAAATACAGAAAAAGGGAAACTTTTAAGCGTATATGAATTCGCTAAGTCCTTAGAAATCAATAGTGACTTGCTAGCTATCGAATTCCTTAATGACTTATTCAGTGAACAATTTATCAATCACTTACAAGAATATATCTTAGAAGTAGCAAAATCTGACGAGATTGATGATGTTTTAGCCGCTGTAGATTCTATATCATAAATGTTCTTTACATCAAATATCATTTGATTCCAATGCTTTGTCAAAATCTATCAGAATTACCGAGTGTAAATGCAGTCATTCATCTCTTTTGGACGAGCGGCTGATTTTTCTATTGCTATGAGATATTTCGATATACAGCACGCCCATCCAAATAATAAAACAACGCAGCCAATTCAGCTACGTTGTTTTATTCTAATCATTAAATTACTAATCTACCATAAATCCTTCAGCTAGTGGGTCGTGTGGATCTACGACAATTGTGTTGAAGCCCATAATAAAGGCTGATCCTGTTACTGTTGTGATGTAACCTTCTGTACCATTTAAATCAACTTTTTCTAGTGCTTCACCAATGAATGTTCCGCTTACAAAGCCTTCACAAACAATCTTTTCATTCAGTCCTAATTCGCCTCTACCAACCATTCTGGAGACCATTGCTGTTGTGCCCGTTCCACCAGGAGAGCGGTCAGCTTGGTTCTCACTGAAAATGTGCACATTTTTATATGTTGCTTCTGGAATTGTTGGTTCATCAAAGAATGTAACGATGTCGATATAGTTAATATATGATTTTGTTGGGTGTTGCACTTTTACTTTTTCGTTAACTGCTGATTTAACAAGTTTAGCGAGCATTTTAATTTTGGCAGTATTTGATGGGTGGAGCCTTTCATTAAATTGTTTGATATCAACCCAAGCAAAGTAATTTCCACCGAAACTAATATCTACGATGATTTTTCCATAGCCTTCTATATCAAGCTCTACATCTCTTTGCTCTAGGAATCCAGGTACGTTTTTAAATGTTACTGATTCTACACGGCCGTTTTCTACTTTTACTCGTGGATAAACGATGCCAGCAGGTGTTTCAATCACAAGGTCTGTATAAGGTTCTACGACTGGGACTAAACCAGTCTCTACAATTGCTGTGGAAATACCGATTGTTGCATGGCCGCACATATTTAAAAAGTTTCCATTGTCCATGTAAATGACACCAAAGTCTACTCCGTCAGTGACAGGAGGAAGTAAAACAGCCCCAAACATATCACGATGTCCACGTGGTTCTTGGATCAATGTATTACGTAACCAAGAATAATGTTCTGCCATATAATCTCTTTGTTCAGCGACTGTGTTTCCTTTAAGCTTGAGTAAACCACCATTTAAAATTCTTGTTGGTTCTCCGAATGTGTGTGTATCGATTGTTTGAAAAACTTTTGAAAAAATCATTTTTATCTTCTCCTTTAAGTATCATTAAATTAGTAATCTTGGTAGATAGAGCATGACATTTGGTATGAAAATCATACCGATTAAAGCAAGCAATAATACAAGGATAAACCAAATATTATATCTGCTTACTTGTATCATATTGACACCAGCAATAGCAGTTGTAATATACAAACCACTTGCTACAGGCGGTGTTTGTTGTCCGATTGCCCAAACGATTATGACAACCATTGCAAATTGCAGCGGATCAATACCAGTTGCCGCAACCATAGGCAGAAATAGAGGAACTAAAACGACAACCATTACTGTTCCATCAAAAATAAATCCGCCGATAAATAAAATCAAACTTGCAAATAACATGAGCGTAATTGCGTTTGTCGAAGCATTCATCATAGGTCCTGTAATCATTTGACCAATACCTAAAGCTGAAAATGAGAAACCTAAAATTTTAGCAGTAGCAACGATAAACATGACTAAGGCTGTGTTGACAACACTTTCATTAAGAGACTTCCACAATCCTTGCCAACTTAATTCACGATAAATGATACCGGCAATAATTCCACAGAAAACTGCGATTGCTGCTGATTCTGTTGGCGTGGCAAAACCTGTTAAAATGCCTCCTAAAATTGCAATCGGAACAAGTAAAGCTGGTACTGCACTAATAAAGGTACCCAACACCTCTTTCCAAGAAAATGGTTTATATTCAAAGAAATATTTCTTCTTTGTTGAAATGACGTAGACGACAATCATATAGCCGATTGCAATCATGATGCCGATTGGAATTCCAGTTAAAAATAGAGAAGCTACTGAAAGTCCTGAAATCGAACCGTATAAAATCATCGGAACGCTGGGCGGGATAATAATGCCCAATGATGATCCCGCAGAAGTGACTGCCGCAGAGAAACTTGGTGAATAGCCTTTTTCTTTCATCGCTGGAATCATTATTTGACCAACCGCCGCACTTGCGCCAGCAGAAGTACCAGTAATTGCACCAAAAAATATAGATGCAACTACGTTCACCATGGCTAGCCCACCTCTTATGGATCCGACGATGGCCAATGAGAAATTAATTAACCGATTTGAGATACCGCCGTGGTTCATTAAAGAACCTGCGAGCATGAATAAGGGTATCGAAAGTAATGGAAAGCTATTTGTGCCAAGATACAATTGTTGAATCATTAAATCCATAGGAATTAATGAGAAAAAATACAATGCGATAAACGCGACAATTCCTAAAGTAAATGCGATTGGAACCCCTATAGCTAAAAGAGTCAAAATGCCTATTAATATTAAGATTGGGAGCATGATTTGTCCTCCTTTTTTAATAGTAGGAGAAGGCTCTCGACAAACTGATAAATATATTCTAAAAGCATTAAGATAAAGCTAAATAAGATAATGTAGTAGGGTACATACATCGGAATTTTGGTAATCGGCATTTCTGTACCGCCGACTTTTTGGATAAACGGAAAACCGAAATAAATTGTTATTCCAAGGAAAAAGATAATAAATACTGTAGCAATGATCTGCAATATATTCTTTACTTTCTCAGAAATATAATTTTCTAATACATCCATTTTTAAATGCTGTCCATTTAACGATATTTGAAAAGCTCCTACAAATGTTATCCAAACTAAAGCAATTAAAGATATTTCTTCTGGCCAAGACAATGGGTGGTTGAAAAATCTTCTTAATAGCACTTGAGCAAATAAAATGGCAAACATGGATGTCATAACAAGACCATTCAGAATTTGAATGCTGACTAATGTAATTTTTCTGATTTTATTCATCGTATGTACACCTCCTAAAAATCCATATTGATAATATCATCCACTAACTGTTGAACTTCTTTAGCATCAGAAAAGGAATCAATCATTTCTTGACGAACTTGACTTGTAGCATCCCTAAATTCACTAATATCATCAATCGTAGAGATGGTCATTCCTTTTTCTTGTAACTCATCTTGTAACATTTCATCTTGCTTTTTATTTAAATCACGATTAAACACTTTAGCAACGTCGATCGCATGATGAATAATCTCTTGTTGTTCAGTTGTTAATGTATCGAACTTATCTTTATTCATAAAAACCGTAGCAGGTGAGTAAACGTGATTTGAAATTATTAAATACTCTTGCACATCAAAAAAGGAAGCGCTTGCAATAACAGATAAAGGATTTTCCTGACCATCGATTGCTCCTTGTTGTAATCCCGTGAAGACTTCTGACCAAGGCATAGAAATAGGTGTTGCACCAAGTGCTTTAAAAGTATTAATACGCAATTCACTTTCTGGAACTCTAATTTTTAAGCTTTTAAAATCTGCAACACTTTTAATATCTTGGTTTTTAGTCGTAATTTGTCTAAAACCGTCTTCCCAAAATGACAGAAATACTAAGTTATGCTGTTCTAGTTCTTTACCAATATCCATGCCAAGGTGACTATCAAGAACTTCCCAAGCATGTTCGTGGTTTTCGAATAGATAGGGCATAGAGAATAAATCTACTTTTGGAATTAATTGGGACATAGGGGTTGATGAAATCCCGATATCTACAGTCCCAATTTTAGCGCCTTCTTGAATTTCTCGTCCAGATGCGGCTAAAGCGCCGTTAGGAAATAAATTGACTAATAGTTCTCCGTCACTTTCTTCCTCCACAATTCTTTTAAATTCTTTTGCAGCTTCTCCCCAAGGATGATTTTCGGGTAATTCAAATGCAAAATTAATAATTGTATGATTTCCAAACGTATTCATCGCAACTCCTCGTCCACATCCTGAGAGAACAAGGAGTAATCCAACAAATCCAGCAAGCAGAATGAACATAGACTTTGAACGTTTGTGCATAAACATCCTCCTATTGTTTCATGTCTTTTAAAATAATATCCTCATACTCAAAGATACCTTGTAAGTGATTTTCAACCTCCTTATGAACCAACTCTTCGTCACGAAGTTTCAGTGCATTCAATATATTTTGGTGCTCTTCCAAAGAGCGAAATGCTAGGTCTTTATTTGATAAAAATGTAATACGAAAACGTTCCACATAATCATGTAGATTTTCAAGGAAGTCAATAACCCTCGTCAAATGTGACGCAGCTGTAATTGTGTTATGAAATTCATCATTTATCTCCATTAACTTCTCCGTATCACCCTTATCTAAATAATGGCGGTAACGATCCAATAGATATTCCAAATGTTCTAATTCCTCGTCAGTAATATTCGCTACAGCTTTTGATGCAGCTAAAGGTTCTAATACTGCTCGAATTGTATGAATTTCTTTAATGCTTTCATCGGTCAAACCAATCACAAGGCAATATTTTCTAGGCACAATTTTTACGAGTTTCTCTAACTCTAGTTTGTGTAAAGCTTCTCTTACAGGAGTTCGGCTTACACCTAATTGTTCAGCCAAATCCATTTCTATTAATTTGTCACCAGGTTTAAACTCCCCAAACAATATTTTCTTTCGAATCTCTCTAAAAATGGTTTCTCTTATTAAAGGTGTTTTAATTTTTTTCATATCCATTTACCTCTCTTTACTCTTGATAGATATATTGTATCCCAATGATGTAAATAAAGGTAGTTGTATATTTATTGAACAGTGTTTGTGCCTTGTTGTATATTGTATCCCACCGATTAATTAACATGATAATAGCTGTTCGGAATTTTGTCAACTTAAAATTTAGAATTTTTTAAAGAGTTGATTTTAGTTAGAAGAATACTGTGTGCAGACGCTATTCAAGCGATCAATCAGCTATGTATTAGAAGTGTTGTGAATAGAAGGGGTCAATTATCTTTCGGGGGCGGCTGTTTTCTATTACATTCAAACAACCCTTTGTCGAAAAATAATTTTCATTTTGAAAACGAAATTATCATAAGCGTCCTTTGTAATCTTGGTGTGACTTGTGATTCTTTGTGCTTATGCCATAACGAAGTTAACCCTATTTTAAGAAAATTTACAAGTGAAGTTTCTTTAGTATGCTAAAAGAAAAAGGGGTGGTATGGATGCAGAACGAGGCAGCTCATCTGAGTTATTTTTTATGCTTTTTTCAGCAGGTCATTATAAGAAGTTTTTCTTCAAAACATGGTATAATTAAAAGAACAGTACGAGGTGATTGTTGTGAGTGAACGTGCATTAAG